>Ga0068872_10001946_pt1 | contig 16421 bp, 14 predicted proteins | sample NOAtaG_7_FD_66441 | JGI IMG/M metagenome (GOLD analysis project Ga0068872, IMG submission 66441) | Freshwater lake microbial communities from Lake Erie, under a cyanobacterial bloom - NOAA_Erie_Diel1S_2200h metaG | ecosystem: Environmental > Aquatic > Freshwater > Lake | place: USA: Ohio, Lake...
GCTACCGCAAGCGGGTGGATGGTCATTCCGCAAAACCTTCTGTTCGTAGCGCTAATCTACTCGTAGCCACCGCGGCCACGCGGTGGAGTGCTGCGAAAGTCATCCGTCCAACTCATCCACCATCTGGCGATGGTGGCTACCGCAAGCGGTTTTGTGCAGCTTGTCGAAGCAATCGGATGCTTCGCAACCAGAACTCTTCTTAGCCACCGCGGCCACGCGGTGGAGTGCTGCGAAAGTCATCCGTCCGGCTCATCCACCATCTGGCGATGATGGCTACCGCAAGCGGTGGCTTCGACTATTCTTGCGGGATCGTTTCGATTAGCCAGCAACTCTCGATCTTTGACCCAATCAAAGAAGAACTTCCAGAGGGACAGGGGGCACGCACAGAAGCGGTAGCACTAGGCAGCACCACCCTAGGCATTGCCGGAACCAGCCCAGCGGCGTGGTATCATCGCGGCTTGGTGGGTGCTTGATTCCGATAGCAAGAATCAGCAGTAGCATCAGGACAAACATCGGCTGACGCGTCCAGATCAGATAGGACACACAGGCCGCGTAAGCGCCGTAAGCGAACCATTTGCTCCTTCGCCCCAACAAGCCAAAAATCACATGACCGCCATCCAATTGGCTCATCGGTATCATGTTCAATCCCGTCACCAATAGGCCGGTCCAGGCGGCCATGAGGAAAGGATTGAGTTCTGTGTTCGGAATTCCAGCGCGGTTTGCTACGACTGCTGGGTTCAGCCATTGGGCAGCCCACTGAACTAAGAGGGGTTGCCCAAGCTGGAAGGAGGCTTGAGGAACAAAGCCGGGGGCGTATTGAGTGAGCATGCCGAGAATCAGGATGGGCAGGATGAGCGCCAGGCCTGCCAGCGGACCGGCCAAGCCGATATCGAAGATTTCTTTGCGATTGGCCTGCCTTCCATCCATTGCGATCACCGCTCCCAGAGTGCCGAAAGGCATGAACGGGAAGGGAATGAAAATAGGGGGAGTGGCGCGGACGCGATAGTACCTTGCCATGAAGTAATGACCTAATTCATGGGCAGTCAGGATGGCCAGAAGACTGAAGGCGAAAATCGCTGCGGACACCCAATTGGCCAATGCCATCCTTCGGACAACCATCCACGATTGATTGCTGAAAACCTCTTCCAGGGCTACCAGGGGTGACCAAGCGGTGATGCCGGTCCAGAAAAGTGAGAGGAGGGTCAGCAAAAAAAGCCATAAACGCCACGGCTGGCGTCTGGGAGAGCTTTGTTTGATCGACTCGTCTCCGGGAGGGCTGACCGACGTGGAAGTTCGAAAGAAATCGTCGGGAAAGCGAGAGTCTCGCCAGGCTTGCGCATCGCCTTTGGACATTCCAAACCTCAATGATATTGCTTTGCAACCGAACGCCACCTGTCCGCTTTGGACGAGAGGCTCCCGGGATAGGATTTCCAATGGAACGCGTTTAAAATCGGCCGCGGATCGAATCGTCTCATCAGTATATGCAACCGAACCACTTTTCGGCCTGCCGACATCTCCGAATTGTGCCACTTCTCCATGGAATCGTCGCCAAGTTCCGACGCGATTTCTTGTGGCCAATCGGGGAGGGCCTGCGAGTGGTCACTTTGGGGATTGGAATGCTTGCAGCACGGTTGGCCACTTCCGCAGTCTTCATTGCCTTCATCGTCCTTTCGCTGATGCTGGACCATTGGTACCCCATAGGATCGGTACATGGCATCTGGCTGATGCCAATGCTGCTGATGTTTGGGGGTGCGACAGCCTTTGAAATGGCTTCGGCATTGTCGCTGGCCTCAGAAAGAGCAGCTTCCGATTCTTTCGCAGCCCATGTCACCGGGAGACGGGCTTTGGTCGATCGATACCAAGCTACTGTCCTAGCGCTGCTCCCAATGCTCTCGACCACTCTGCCTTGGTTCTACCGTTGGATCATGAATCAGCCCTATCCCGCCAACTGCCCGATCAGCGATTCCGGCTTACCGGTTGCCGGCATGGTGGCTGCGTTTGGTGCAGCTAGTCTGCTTCTGCTACGCCGCTACGGAGATCAGGGGACCGATGCGGTGAAGAGTTGGCTGATTCAGTTGTCGGTGATTTGTTACATTGGTCTTCCCGTCAGCTTTTGGGTACTCTTGCGGCAAATGGATCCCAATTGGTTTGGTCTGTTGGCAGGAATAGGAGTGGTTGCCGTCACCAAACTGGCGGACACCGGAGCCTATTTTTTGGGAAAAGCTTTAGGAAAACACAAACTCTGTCCATCGATCAGTCCCGGAAAAAGTGTGGAAGGTGCGATCGGAGGCGCGATCACGGCGCTTTTAGCGTCCCTTTGCTGGTTCGGCTGGTGGCTCCCCAAGCTCGGCGCCGACCAAGCCTCGCCGTGGCAAGTGTCGGGAGCCGCGCTGATGGGCATTCTGCTTTTTGCAACTGGACTGATGGGTGATTTGCTGGAGTCGACAATCAAGCGCTATTCGGGAATTAAGGACAGCAGCAGATGGCTGCCGGGGCTTGGGGGGATCTGGGATATCACCGATGCTCTCATTCCTGCCTGCGTCGTCGGCTATTACAGCCTGGCATTAGGTTTGGTGTGGCGACCTTAATCTTTTCGGACGAATCGTCCGGCACCGGCGGGTATTCTGCAGCATTCTTTCATCCCGCAGCAAACCCCTGGAACCTCACGCACTGTTTCGCCCTCAAAAGGGTATTGACCATGGCCAGTCGAGATCACCGCAGAGGGATCACTCGGGCGACGCCATAGGCAGCTCGCCGCAGCTTGCATTGGTGGGCCGGAAGCTTGGTAGCTAATGGTGCCGATCGGTGTACAATGCTGGGGTGTAGCAAAGGGAGTGAACCTGAGTGCTGTGCTCGTTCGGTTCTAGCAACACCGAACCTGTGCGTCGCGATCGTAGTCCTTGTTGTGCCTCGCGAGTACTGCGAGTTCAGACGAAGTTCATTTGTAATAGAGGAGTGGAGTGGAAGAAAACCAAGGGATATCCGAAGCCACCTTGCAGATCTCTGACCCCGAGACGGTGCTTCGCATGTTTGGTCCGCATGACCAGAATCTCAGACAAATCAAACAGGAGTTTGGTGTTTCGATCACCCACCGAGCTGGGCTGATCAAAATATCCGGGAGCCCCGAAGCGGTTCGATCGGCGACCGAACAGTTGGAGCGTTATCGCAATCCGATGGCTGCCGCTACGGTGGTGACATCGGTCCCTTCGCCCGCTGAGCCACACACCAAGCCAATCGGTTCGTTCCCGGGGGCGGAAAAGAGGGAACTAGCGATCCATCATCCGTCTTTACGGATCGTGCCGAGAACCGAGGGGCAGGCGCGTTACGTTGAAACGATTCGCCAGCATGACATGACTTTCTGCATCGGTCCTGCCGGATGCGGCAAAACCTACCTAGCCGTTGCAATGGCCGTGGAAGCTTTCAAAACCAGACAGGTCCGAAAAATCGTTCTGGTACGCCCGGCTGTCGAGGCAGGGGAAAGCCTAGGTTTTCTTCCAGGCGATCTGCAGGCGAAGCTGAATCCCTACCTGCGGCCGCTGTTGGACGCGATTCATGATATGATGGGGTTCGAGCAGGCGAAGTACTTGATGGAGCAGGAAGTCATCGAAGTGGTGCCTCTTGCTTACATGCGAGGCAGAACGTTGAATCACTCATTCATCATTCTGGATGAAGCCCAGAACACCACTGTTGCACAGATGAAAATGTTCCTCACACGAATGGGTGAAGGGGCCAAAATGGTGATTTCTGGAGACATCTCTCAGATCGACCTGCCACATGGAGTGACCAGTGGGCTTCGCGATGCGGTGCAGAGGCTCAAAGGGATCCCTGGTATCGGTTTTTCCAAACTTCAGGAAGCAGATATCGTACGGCATGCTCTGGTGCATCGGATCGTGAAGGCTTACGAACATCCGTCACAACCGTCCGGGTATCCACCTTCTGGAGGCATGGAGCAAGGGCTCTGATCGAATCATGCACGCGCTGGCGAGTTCCGAGATTCGATGACTACCTCAACGCCCAAGAAGACGCGAAGTGAACGCGTCGCATCCCTTCAGACGGGGCCATCCTCCTGGGATCGCTGGAAGACTTGGTTGCTGAAGCGACAGACGTTGCAGCAATTGGCGATATCGTTCTGCGTCTTCGGCCTTCTCTGGGCATCGACGGGAGCGTGGAACCCTCCATTCCCTTATCGCATTGGGGATGTTCCCGGAAGATCCTTAGTGCCCAGGATCTCCTTCCAGCGCCCGGACCTGTTTCGCTCGGCTGTTGAGCGGAATCAGAGGCGACGGGAAGTGCAATGCGTTTACGAGAACCGCCCACAACCTCTGGTTCAACTGCGTGGTGCGATCAAGGATCAGGTGCTTCGCCTAGCTGACACCCAGGACGACCAACAACTGCAAGAAGCCGTTTCCAATTTCCTCCCGCTGGATAGCGAGGATCGAAGTGAGGTCAGTGAAGCCGACCGACAGACACTGGTGCAGTCCATCCGCCAAGTGATGGCTACACCGGAACAGAGAGTTAGTCTGGAGCGCGCACTGGAGGCAGCGATGCAGCCCATGGAGGCTAGGGGCGTGCTCAAAAAACTTGGGCATGGATTGGAAGAAGGGAATCAGCGCCTAATTCAGGTTCTTGGAGCAGATGGAAAGACCAGGGAAGAAAGCATCGACGATCTACGAACCAGCCATCATGCCCCGCTTTTCCTGACCCTTCTGCAAGAGCAACTGAAAAACTTTTTGAAATCACCCTATTCCGATCAACTCGCGCAGGCAATTCACCGGTATGCAGTGCCGCTCTTACCAGAAACGCTGGTCTATAGAAATGACCTAAGCGATGCGGCACGGGAAGAGGCAACCAACCAGGTACAGGAGGTGATGGTGTCCTTTCTGCCGGGGGTCACTCCTCTGGCTGCTGCCGAAAGGCCTTTGAATTACGAAGACCTCGATCTGTTGCGTCAGGAGCATGCGGAATGGTTGCGGCAAAGCCGCAACTGGGTCGATCGCCTCCTACGAACAGTTGGATTGTTCCTTGTATTCATCGGATCCTTGCTGTTCGTTGGGCTCTGCATCGACTGGCTGGGACTGAAGGCTCGCTTCCTGGAAGCAGACGAACTGGCACGGTTGGTTGCCTTTGTGTCGATTGCTATCTTGCTGGCGAATGTCTTCTCCAAAGACCCTTGGCGAGCTGAAGTCCTAGTGGTTTCTCTTGCGGCATTCACCGCCGTCATCGCGTACGGGCGATCTCTGGGGCTGATCCTGATGCTGGTGATCACTCTGCTTGCCACTCTGATCAGCGGATGGTCGGTCGGAGAATTGGTGGTGCTTTGGGCTGCTGCTGGCTCGATAGTCCTCTTCACCGGCCGCATCCGAAATCGCACTCGCCTGATGGTCGTCGGGCTTTCTGCGGCAGCAATTGTTTTTTTGGCGACCTTAGCAGCGATGCTGATGGAAGATCAGATCTTGACTGTGTCGCTGTTCAGGGGATCGCAAAATTCCACAGCGGGTAACAGCAGTCCACTCTCCTCGTGGATGCCATACTGGCTGACTCCGCTTGTCAGAAACTCCTTGTACACTCTCCTGGCAGGTGCACTCATGACCGGTCTGCTGCCATTGGTGGAGCGGGCGTTTGAGGCAATGACGGATCTGAGTCTTCTGGAGTTGGGGGACGCTAGCCACCCAATTCTTCGCCAATTGGCTCAGAAAGCCCCGGGCACTTACAACCATTCGATCAACGTGGCTGCGTTGGGCGAAGCTGCTGCGGATCACATTGGCGCCAATGGGCTGTTGGTCCGCGTAGGAGCCTACTTTCATGATATTGGCAAGATGTTTCAGCCCCAGTATTTTGTCGAAAACCAGTCCCCTGGTTCCAATCCTCACGATGGATTGCAACCAGCGATGAGCACATTAATCATCGTGGCGCACGTGAAAGATGGAGCCGACTTGGCACGACAGCATCATTTACCGCAATCGGTGATCGATTTCATCGAGCAGCATCATGGAACGACCCTGGTTGAATACTTTTATAAACGTGCTGCAAAGCGGCTGAAGGATACCGGAAGTGATGACGAACTATCGGATATCGATTACCGGTACCCTGGTCCCAAACCCCAAACGCGGGAAGCGGCTGTGCTGATGCTTGCCGATGCAGTGGAAAGTGCTGCCAGGACGCTGGTCGAACCAACGCCATCCCGAATCCAAGGGCTAGTGGAAGATCTAGCCAATCGCAGATTGGCCGATGGTCAGTTTGACGAATGCCAACTGACGCTGCATCAATTGGCGGAGATTCGCCAGAGTCTCGTCAAGAGCTTGATCGCCATCTACCATGGCCGAGTCAAATACCAGACCCAATCAGGAAGCTCCTCATGAGTGCTTCATCGCTGGTGGTAGAGTGGTCCTGGCTTCATGGCGAACGGGATGCCAACAGAAGCGACGAAGAGGTATCGAAAATCCTCAGGAAGATCGCCAGCGATGCAGGGTATCTGGAAGGAGAAATCAGTGTCGCAATTGTTGACGATCAGAAGATGCAGCAACTGAATGCATGCCATTTGCAACATCACTACACCACCGACATCCTTAGTTTTCTCTTGGGGGACGGCGAGCGTCTGGATGGGGAACTGATCGCATGCTGGGATGTTGCCAAACGCGTTGCAGAGCAGGAAGGGTGGGATGCGCATTGGGAACTGATGCTTTATTTGATTCACGGCATGCTTCATCTGGTCGGGCATGACGATCACGATCCAGTCGGTCTGGAGAAGATGAAGCGATCCGAATATCACTATTTGAATTTGGCGGGCTGCCCGATCGCGCAATTGGACGGCATGGATCGATTCTTCGTAGGGCCCGATGCTGCCGCCACTGGTGACGAAAGCCAGGAGCCTATTCGATGACCTCCACGGAGTTTCCAGCATGGATGGTTTTCGGAGCGTTGCTCTCGCTGATTGGTGGCTTTGGCGCCCAAGTGCTTGGAAACTTTTCGGGAAGGTCCCTGGAGTCGTTCTGCAGACTTCGAGGGCGTCGCGATCGATTCGGGGATATCCTTGACTGGCAGGACGAAGCCGTTGCTGCAGCCCGTTATCTGTCGTGGCTTGGCAACGTACTTCTTATCGGGCTTGGATTCCTCTGGTTGGGGCAGATTTTCCACTGGTTTCAAGAAGATCAAGGCAAGTCGGCATTTCAGGCACAGAGATTTCCGATCGTAGTCGCAGTGATCCTGGCCACCTGGACGCTGCTGTTCGTTCAGGACTGGTTGCCTCGCGTCATGTTTCGCGCAGGCGCCACCCGGTTCCTTTTCTACACGTGGCCATTCTGGAAACTGGTGGCTCGACTCTTCAGGCCCCTAACGACCCTGGGAGATTTTTTTCAGTGGATCGGATCACGGCTTAGTGACCAGCCATTGGATGAAGACTTCGCCGAAGAATCGCTTGAAGATGAAATCCGAACCATCGTTCATGCAGGAGAGCGCGAGGGCCTTGTAGGATCGGGCATTCGCGACATGATCCAAGGAGTCATGAACCTCGATGAACGTGAAGTCGCCTCGATCATGACCCCCCGCAGCGATATCGATGCGATCGACATCGATTTGGACCCAGCATTGATCCTATCCAGTGTTGTCGAGTCGCGACGGACAAGAATTCCAATCTACCAGGGATCGCTCGATAACGTCCTTGGAATTCTCTTCGTGAAGGATCTACTTGGATCGATTTCGGATTCTCAATCGATCGACCGCGATAGACTGCGGAAGCTATTGAGGGAGGCATGGCGCATCCCAGGAAATCGTTTGATCAATGAACTGCTACGAGACTTTCTGCACAAGCGCAACCATATGGCCATCGTAGTCGACGAGTACCAGCAGACGGTAGGCGTTGTGACGATTGAGGATGCCCTTGAAGAAATCGTCGGAGAGATTGCGGACGAAGCAGATGAAGAGGAAGCAAATCAGATCCTCTATGATGAAACGCACGATTGGGTTGAAGCTGAAGGGCGGGTGGCGGTAGCCGAAATCAATAGCAAGTTGGGATGGAATCTGCCGGTAGGCGAGGATTACACCTCCCTAGGCGGGCTTTTGATCTCCAGGCTTGGACGAATCCCGGAGGAAGGCCTGGAAGTGATGGTCGATCAGGTGCTGGTCAAGGTCCTCGCTGCAAATCATCGGCAAGTGCGTAGAATGCGGTTGGAGCACTCACCGCCCGACGCTCCATTGGCACAGGCGTAATGAAAGATCCCCGAGTGCAGCGAGGCGAAGCCGAAGATGGCCTGGATCCTAGCCTCAACCTCGATTGCTGTTTTCCTGGGTTCGGGGGTGGTAGCCACCTGCCTAGCACTTCCCGTCGCAATCTCAGCGACCAGGTTGACAGGCCATCTCGCTAGATGGCCCGCTGTTGCCCTCCTGGCTTCGCTGGCACTACCACTCTATGTGCAGGCAGCTTGCTGGGAGTCGCTGTGGCAGTTTCTCGGTGGATGGCCTATTAGTCAGACCCGAGCCGCCGCATCGCGAGTGGTAGGAGTCATCGCGGTCAGCTGGATTCAGGGGGTTGCAGCAGCCCCCTTGGCATTGATTCCTTTGCTGGCCAGTCTCAACCGCATCCGGACCTCCCTGGAATCGATCGCATGGATAGATCGCGGTAGCATCGGCGTTGTACGGTCTGTCTGGCTGCCGGCACTAGTCCCTGCATCGTTGATCGCCAGCCTTTTGTCGGGGAGCTGGGCACTGCGTGAAATGCTCGTCACCAACCTGTACCGAGTCCCAACCTGGAGCGAAGGGATTCACATGGATGTCATTAGCGGGACCGCCCCATGGGGATCCATCGCCATGTCGATGATCCCCATGCTGATTTTGGGATCGATTGCGTACCGGGCTGTGGGGTGGGGTAGAGCGCAAGAGCACCTATCGGCCACCGAAGCAAAGCCAATTCTTCGTGTTGGTGATCCCCTCATGCAATCGATCCGTTTGGCTGCTTGGCTTTCGGTGGTGTTGGTACTTGGGGTTCCTGTCACCGCCCTGGCGATTCGCGCAGGCTGGAGGGTGGATGCCAATGGTTCCGGTGGCTTTTCCCTCGGGAGGCTGGTCGAATCCTGGAAGGGACTAGCCGACTTTCGTCCCGAATTGTATTGGTCCTTCCTTCTAGCAAGCGCCTCGGTCCTTACCTCGTTGTTCCTTGCGTTTGGCCTTCTTTGGTGCAGTGGAATGAAGGGAAAGCAAGATGGCTGGCTGGCGGCATCGAGCGCCGCTTTGCTGGCCTTTCCGGGGCCCGTCATCGCTCTGGCATTGATCCGATTATCCAATTCCCATCCCCTACTTTCCTGGTGGTCCCATCGCACTCTGGCATTTCCGATCGCCGCGACCTTGCTACGGCTTACACCTGTCCTGTTCCTTTTGCTGCTTTGGAGATGGAATACCTGGAGACGATCGCAACGAGAATTGTGGCTGGTGGACGGCCGATCCCATTTTCATGATGTAGCCCATGACTTTCTCCGCGGCTCTTGGCGACTTGTGGCAAGTGGTATCATCCTTGCGTGGTGGCTTGCTATTGGCGAACTTGGAGCTTATCTGCTGGTACTTCCTGCAGGTGTCAGCACACTTGCCAGCCGCATCTTTGAGTTACTGCATTATGGGGTAAGGTACCAAGAGGCAAGCCTTTGCCTTCTCTTGGCCCTGGTCGCACTCGTCCTGGGCGCGATCGCCATGCGGATCCCGGAAGAAGAGTGAGCCGATCCGCGGTATACGGATCTCCGGTGTTTTAGGTCCGCTAAGAATCGACCTCTCTTCCTCGATACCGTTCTGATAAACTTCCATCTGGCGACCGTGGATATAGATTGCCCGGATTCAGGAATGCCAACCTATGACTACTCTCAACCAAACCAAAATCTTTCATTGGATTGCGATGGCTCGCATCCTTGCATTCAGTACCGTTTTGCCTACTCATTTTTTGATCGGCCAGCAGGATACGGATACAGGTCGTCCTCTGGTTTCTGTTGTGTTACAGACGCCACAGGATCGACAATCATTGACCGGAGAAGTGCAGCTCGAAGCTCAGGACGGTGGAATTCTGCTTCTAGACCCCAGTGGTAGGCTGAGTCTGATACAACCCGAACAGATGCGAGAGCGGAGGGAGGAATCGGGAGGGCTGGTCGTTTGGGATCAGGAAGAAATGAGCAAGGCACTTCTCGAGGAGATGCCAGCTGGTTTTCGTATCCATCGAACCGATCATTACATCTTCTGTTACAACACCTCGGACGCCTACGCGAAATGGACTGCAGCACTCTTTGAACGGCTTTACCGCGGCTTTTACAATTTTTGGAAGTCGCGGGGAGTCGAATTGCAGGAGCCTCGCTTCCCTCTGGTTGCCTTAGTCTTCGAGGATCAGAAAAGCTATCTGAAGTACGCCGAGACGGAGCTTGGAGAAGCGGCCAAGTCGATGCTTGGCTACTACCACATGATGTCCAATCGAGTTGCTTCCTTTGACTTGACTGGAGTGGAAGGATTGATCGCTCCTGGGCAAAATGTCGATCGGATTGAGTTAGTGCAAAGGATTCTTGCGCAGCCTCAGGCCGAACGAACTGTCGCAACCATCGTCCACGAGGCGGTCCATCAGCTAGCGTATAATTCGGGTCTTCAAGTACGATTGGCAGATAATCCGCTCTGGGTCAGCGAAGGCCTAGCCGTCTTCTTTGAATCCCCAGACACTTCCCATGGTTCGGGCTGGCGGAGTATTGGCAAGATCAACCAGCACAATCTGATGATCTTCAGAAGGTATCTTGCTGTACGCCCCTCAGATTCCCTAACGCAATTGATCAGTGATGACAGCCGATTCCGCCAAGCGGATACCTCGGCTTACGCCTACGCAGAATGCTGGGCCCTAACCTACTTTCTGCTGAAGACGCAAACAAAACAGTACATCGCTTACCTGAAAGATCTCGCATCCCAAGATCCTCTTGGAGAGAGCGATGCAAAGACGAGGGTGGAGCAATTTCAAATGCACTTTGGCGAGATAGCCAAGGTGGAGCGTCAGTTCATGAAGTTCATGCTGACACAGCCATGACCAACCAAAAAGGGTGGCGGTTGAAATGCTGTCATGGCAAGCCTTTTCGGTCAGGTAAATCGCTCAAAAATTGGAGGAACATTGAAGCATATCCTCTATTTTTTTACTCCTTTACCACAAGAATCCGAGTGCCGTCTCCGATCGTCGAAATGTAGGTGCGATTTCGCATCCCGTCCGATTGATTTTTGGAGCCACTCCGATGCGTTATGCCATACTGCTGGTGTTGCTTGCCTCCAATCTGATTGGTCTGACCGGGTGCACTCCACGTGTACGAGTCCTGCCTAACCCAACAGTCCATGACAAGGGTATTCGCTACTATCGTCCAAAGCCCTACCTCATGGTCACTTCGGGTGTTGCCGAGGTGACGACTTCGGAAAAAGAAAAAACCGTCTCCACAACGACCGTTCCAGACCCCCGATATGTCAACATCCAGTTGGTCTATCTTCCCGACTTCGAAGAAGAATATGCGATCGATGTTCGAACCGGTTTCGGCACTGCAGATGTCAGTATCAAGCTGGAGGATGGATGGAACCTGACCGAGATCAGCCAGAATCTAGACTCGCAGACCGACGAAAACATGGAAGCTGCTGCCAGTCTGATCGGTGCGTTGGGTAGTCTCCCCATACCGGCTGGCAGAGGAGGGGAGGATTCGTCGAAACGGATGATGGGGCCTGCCTGCACTGTAAAAGCCACTAATGTGCCTCTCGGCTACTACGAATCGGTGCTCGGACGCGACGGCGCCGGACGCAAGCGTCTTTATGGGTTCCGCTATGTTGGGTTCCTGCCTTACGCCAATTGCCCGCAGGCGATGCAGGGAGCTGAATGCGGTAACTGCCAAACCGCTGACCTGTTTGGACTAGTTTTCGAAGGCGACATGATGGTCTTCAAGCGATTGGGAGAAATCCAGGAGGCTGTCCCCTGTGTCGGGTCGGCCCCTGCAGAGGGAGGGGAATCTGCGAAGGTCGAACGTACGATTGATTACACCAAGGATGGTGTCGCGAACGATGCGAAGATCACCGTCACCGACAAGTTCGAGATCAAATCAACACGTGATGATGTGCTCTATGTGCCACTTCCCAAAATCGCCAACCCACCCGTAGCGAACCAACCCCTTCAGCAGGGGAATGTCGCCGAGCCGATTCAGGGGGACGAGGAGCTACCACCCATTCGATAAGCGGTCGATTGACCATGCAGGAAAGGGCTGGTTGAAGCATGTGCCTCAGGTTGTACCTCGGAACGGATTGCGATCTGGAACTGCGAGAAGGACCGTCTCTAAGCGTTCGGCCTCTTCCCCAGGATGGTTTAGCAATCCTGACTTTATTGAAGACGAGGAGTGCTTACCACATTGGGTCCCATACTGGCTGCAGCTGTGGATTCCCGAGCGTCATTGCCGAGAAGCCGATGGAATACTACGAGGGCATGCTCGACGAGAGGGGAGAGCGGGCGGCCGACCTGGCAAGCGTCCGTGAATTGATTGCCCTTCTCCACAACGTTCTGCACAAAGATAGAAAATGCTTCTTGTACCCCGTCTGGAACGGCGATGAATCAAAAGCGACCAAAGGCCTGTGCCATCTTCACCTAAGTCAGATGTCAGAGGCAACCTTCGTACTTACCGAACAATTTGTCTACCACGTTGGTTCCGATACCTGCGATGTCCGGGACTATCGTTAGCAAAAAACACCGTTCATGGCTTTCCTAAATAGGTCCATCCGACAATCCGTTCGTCAGTGGGTCGAATGCGTCCCGCTGCTACACAACGGTGCCATGAAGAAATGACCGCCCAATTTTTGCGGAGCACCGCACGCCGCTTGTTTCCGTGTGCCATCAGACGCTTACCGGAGGGCTTGCACCCTTCCGCTTACGTTTTGGAAGATGGAGACCACCTTGTCACCTTCCCAAGGGGAGGCTGAGATCCATCCCGATCGGACCTCGAAGGCTTGAATGCGCCGCACTTGCCCATAAAACTTCATCCCTCCCAATTCGGTTGGCCGGACGGATACTCCTGTCAGTACATGCGAGCCATGCCGTGACCTTCCATGGGTGACTCCAAGCGGAGATAGTAAAGTGATTGGCACCCACAAGATTCTCAGATGGCCCCTGAAATAGGCCCCATGACAACCATGGAGGCTTCTGCCAGTCTTTGTTGATCGATGGAGCTGCATGTGTCGAACGGAAATCCCAGGGAGCAGTTGAAGAATCTGGTGGGGAAATCTCTCACCGATCCCTTGGTGGAATCGTTCTGGCGTGGCCGGGTTCAAACGACCGGTGTTCTGGAGTCGCTTCCACCTGGGTGGTCTGCAGATCGTGTACCCCGGCCTGGTGAAAACTGGGGCAACGAGCCTGCTCCGGGATCCCTTGCGGATTGGATCCACGTCAATCGGTCTTTGCGACGAAAGCAGTCTGAGCAAGTCCTTGCGGACAAATTGACTTCGGAAGATGCCAAGTATCTTGAAATGCCACGATGTGGTCACTGGCGAGTGACGCGTGGTCTGGTGCCACCTTCGCTGGAAGGAAGAATGGGGCGGCTGGAGTGGCTAGAGCATTCCGAAGTGGGATGGAAGAAACGGAAGCTAACGCTGGCGATCAGGCCAGGGGGGCTTCCCTTCAAAGTCAGCCAAACGTATTTCGATAAGTCGGTCGATCGTGCTGTCGCCTCCTGGAACAACGCCGATATCGGAATCGAGATCCGGAGGATGTCTGCACCTACAACCCCCGACATCCTTGTGCAATGGACTGCGCCCGACGATGATCCTCACGACTTGCTATCCGAGCAGGTTCTGGCTCACGCAGACTATCCTGAAGCGAACATGCATCTGGTTCCCAAGCCCCCCCTGCCGATCTGCCTGAACAAAAAACATCTCTGGGCCAACGAAGGCTCTGTCGGTTCAGAGATCTCCGCTCGTCATGACATCGAAAGCTTTGTCCTGCACGAACTAGGGCATTGCCTGGGACTCTTTCATAAGTCGGAGTCGAGTGTGATGTTTGAGATCGTCAAGACTGGCCGCCATCGGACGCTTGACCGCGAATCGATCGACGCCGCAAAAAAACTGTACGAAACAGGACCTGAACACTCGGCCTGATGATCGATGCGTCTAACCAGACATCAGAAGGCTTCATCGACTATGATCTGGGTGACCATCGTATCCAGAAGCCTGCATCCAGAGATACCGAAGCGGTTCCTGAGAGAATCGATCGACCGGATTGCCAGCCACCACGAAAGCAGTGGCCCCAGGCCGACGCGGAATCTCGCACCATCCGACCTACCTGGTTTTCGTCACCATGCCCGCTGATCAGAAAACCAAAAGGCTCGTCAGCCCACAGCTCTCCGATGCATTCCAGAAGCATCGGGAGATGGCGATCCAGTTGCCATCGGTTGCCATCTGGTCCGTGACCGTAGGCGGGTGGATCGAGGACGATCAGTTGGTAGCGTGATCCCCGTCGAACTTCCCGTTGGCAGAATTTCAGGGCATCTTCCACCAGCCATCGGATGGGGTGATCTGACAAGTGGCTGTGGTGCGCATTGAGTCGAGCCCATGCCACAGACGGCCTGCTGCTATCGACGTGGGCGACTCGTGCACCGGCGTCGGCCAATGCCAGCGACGCGCCACCGGTGTATGCGAAGAGATTCAATGCAGACGGTTGTGATCGACCGTTAGATGCTGTGCGACATTGCTGCTGCAGCCACGCCCAATGCCAAGCATGCTCCGGGAAGAGCCCTAGATGTCCGTAGGGGGTAAAGGCCAACTGCAGTTCCAGATCGCGCCAGCGAATCATCCAGGTCTTGTCCGCAGGTCGATGATGCTGCCACGCTGCATCTGCCGCCATCCCAATACAATCGTCGGGTTGCCATCGATTCACGGGAAGCAGGGGATTTCCATTCGCCGCCGGTGAAGGACGCTGGATCACCCTGCAACCGAATCGCTCCAGCTTCCATCCATGCCCACAGTCCAGTAGTTCGTACTGGCCTGAGTCCCAAATATGATTCGCTGATCCCTGGCTTTCCATAACACCCATCAAGCTGGCAGACTACAGGAGGGGGCGTCCTTCGTAGGCGGCTGCCAGGATCTGTACGACATGCAAAACCGGTAAAACATTCGACTCCTGCTGGAGGTGGCGAGCGATCTGCATCTGGCACCCGATGTTGGCAAGCGCCACCATTTCACACCGGGACTGCTGAATGGCTGCCGCTTTGCTTCTCCCCAGTGAATCAGCGATCTCCGGCTGTTCGATGTTGTAGATGCCGGCCGAACCGCAGCAGAGATCACTGTCGGGGATCGGAACCAATTCCAGATTTTCGATCGATTGCAGGAGTCTTCGAGGTGCTGCTGTTTCACGCTGGGCATGCGCCAAGTGGCAGGCATCGTGATAGCCGACTCGAATCGTCCGGGCCAATGCAGGGGGAGGTTCGATCCCGATGCGATCGAGAAAAGTCAGGATGTCGCAAGTATTGGAAGCGAAATCAACAGCATGGTTCTGAGTCGCACTCCCCTCGAATAGCACCGGATATTCGTGCATTGCCGATCCACAGCCAGCCGCCGTGCTGACAATGGCATCGAACTTTCCTTCGAACGCTTTGAGGTTCTTTGCAGCTTGCTGCTGCGCCGTTTTACCATCGCCTATGTGCCAAGCGAGGGCCCCACAGCATCCTTGTTCGGCTGGCACATGCACTTCCACCCCGTTACGAACTAGAACATCGATCGCCGCCTGATGGATCTCCGGGGCCAGAACCCGCTGAGCACATCCTTCCAGCAACGCAACGCGGAAGCGGGCTGTGGTCCTAGGTCGGTAAATCGTCTGCCGCTTCTGCGGAGCCTTAGACAATTGGTCCGGGATCATTTGCAGCATCGGCTGTAGGGCCGCAGGGGTCCATAGATTCCATTTCTTCGCGATCTTTCCCAACCGAAGCGCCCAACGGAAACGCCAGGGAAAGGGGAGCGTTTGAAGTGCCATCCAGCGGGCCAAGGAGGGGCGCTGTTTCGACTTCTCTCTTTGTAGATCGCGGTAGGGACTCAGCAGTTGGGAGTAAGGAACCCCGGAGGGGCAGTAGGTCTCGCAGGCCAAGCAACCCAAGCAACGGTCCAGATGGGGCGCGGCCTCTTCAGGTGCCAGATCTCCCTCCAGCACCTGCTTCATCAACACGATCCGACCCCTCGGGGAATCCGCTTCCTCGCCTAGCACCTGATAGGTTGGACAAGTGGGAAGACAGAAGCCGCAGTGCACGCAGGTTTGCACCGCATCGGCCATCAGCTTGCCACGCACACCCGACTGTTCCACAGGAATCCGATGAAGCATGCTTCCTCCACGCAATTCCGTCCAGGTTACCAGTCACCCCGTGCACACCCAATCGCTTGAAAGGACAAGCCGGGCTGCTGTTACCCACAATCCCATC
>Ga0068872_10001947_pt1 | contig 16416 bp, 14 predicted proteins | sample NOAtaG_7_FD_66441 | JGI IMG/M metagenome (GOLD analysis project Ga0068872, IMG submission 66441) | Freshwater lake microbial communities from Lake Erie, under a cyanobacterial bloom - NOAA_Erie_Diel1S_2200h metaG | ecosystem: Environmental > Aquatic > Freshwater > Lake | place: USA: Ohio, Lake...
TTTAGAAGTTTAGATAGAGATAATTGGGCAGCATGAGAAAAAACTATATCTTTAATTTCTCATGATTGCATAATTTGAAAAGAGGCAGGCAATATTTAATTGTGTTTTTACTTAGCATAACTTATGCTTTTGCGCAAGTAGATAATATTAAATTCTTAAAGGATTTCAAGCAGGCTGATCGCAAGGGTAAAGTTAAACTTGTAGCAAGCGTTGAGTTTTGTGCTCTAAATAGCATTTATCCCCAGATAAAAGACACGCTTGAAGTTATTAGGCGCAAGATATTCACCAATTCTTCAAGCAAAGAGGCAAAATTTTTGTTCGATAAAATTGATGTGAGCATGTACATGTGCCACAAACAATATTCAAAGGCCGCCATATTATTAGAAAGTTGTTTGAGCTCACACGTGCGCGATATTTACGATTCGCTTTATTGTTATAAGGAGCTCAAAGAAGCATTCATTTTTCTGAATAATTTAAATAAGGCGGTTGAGGCAAATACCCAATACGATAAATTGGCAACGCGTACAAAAGACAAGAACTACCTTGCTAAGGTCACAAAAAAGAGCAAGATCTATGATGTATTTGGTTTGAATCAGCAAGCTATTATTGAAAGAAGAAAGGAGTTTTTAGAAGAATACAGCTTTAAGAAAAACGATACAGATTTTATAGCAAGTTATCTTAACGATCAGGGTGTTTATTTTAATCGTTTAAAAAATTCAGATAGCGCTTTACCTTATTTCAAACGAGCTTCCGAACTGATCACAAAGAAATTATCATACGCACAAAAAAAGGAGTATTATCAATTTTTTAAGGGTTTGATAGAAGGAAACATGGCATATGCCTACACTAATTTAGGCGAATACAAAAAAGCGCTTCCCTATTTAAAATCCGATATTTATTATAGTAAAAGGGTGAATGACCTTGAAAGCGCATTTAATAGCTGCGTGCTCATATCGCAAAGCTACATTAAACTTGGTCAAATGCAGTTTGCGCAGCTGTATGGCGATAGTGCCGAACAGATCAATTCGATCTACACTTCACCCCGAATGAAATTAAAATTGTTGTACTTGCAAGGCGAATTGATGGATGCGCTCGGAAACTCATCGCAAGCCGTAAATAAATTCAAAGCCTACATGAGTTTAAAGGATTCTCTTAGCAACCGCGATAAAGAACTTCAACTCATCAATCAACAGGTAGCCTTAGACATTCAGAAAAAAGATTCGGAACTATCAGAGAAAAGCGAATTCATAAAGAATTCGATCATCAATGAAGGCAAACAAAAAGTTTTTAGGGCTTACTTAATTGCCGGACTCATTATTACAATTATTTTGATCGTGTTTTTATTTTACACCAACAATAATAGTAAAAAACGCGAGGAAGAATTGGAGATGAAAAATCAACAGATCCAGCTTCAAAACAAACAGATCGAGAGTTCTCTTAATGAAAAAGACATTCTATTACGTGAAATCCACCATCGCGTTAAAAACAATCTTCAGATCATTAATAGCGTTATTAATTTGCAGTCAGATAAATCGACAGACAGCGAATTGAATGTGGTGTTATCGGAATTAAAAGGCAGAATTTCATCCATCGCTCTTACGCACCAACTATTGTATCAAAAAGGTACAGCAACTAGTGTTGTACTTTCTGAATATCTTCAAGCCCTCATCGCTCAGATCTATAAAAGCTATGAAAATGATAAAATTAAAGTGCATTTTAATTGTAACAATCACGAACTCATTATTAATATTGATACCGCCATCCCTTTGGGGCTTATTGTTAATGAGATCATCACAAACTCTTTTAAACACGCTTTTAATAAAACCAACAGTGGCGTGATCGATGTTAGCACAAACGTTTCATCTGATCAAGTACAGATCATCATTAAAGATAACGGCTCAGGACTTCCAGAGAATTATAATGAGATCATGAAAAAGCCAGTAAGTTTAGGCTATGAGCTTATCTCAATTTTAATTGAGCAAATAGATGCCAAGCTAGATATCACATCCGAAAACGGCGCTTGCTTTGTACTGAGCTTTAAAGTTTAGTGAATTCTTTTTAAATTGATGTCGGCAGGAGTTTTAAAGATCATTGGGAATTTCTCAACCTTCACAGAGCTCGTATCCAATCCAAAGGCTCTAGACTCACTTAAGCTGAAATTCTTTAATACGAAGTAGAAATTCAAGATCAATTTTTGGAAAAATGGTAATTCATTATCGTATGACAAATATTTTTCGATCACCACAAATTTAAAGTCACCAATGATATTGTTCTTATTCAGCGATTCATAACGGCTGGTAATATCTACTTCTTTGTTGCTTACCAGATCCTCAACCACTTTGCGGAACATTAAATTTACACGAGGCGCCACACGGAATCCTAATTTAAAATCAACGCGAATAATATCATCTTCTGCTACATGAGTTACTTTATAATCCATGCGATAGGGTTCGTCCATTACATCTACGTGAATAAACCAGTAAATATCGGCACGCTTAGGACGTTTTTGTAAAATGGAATAGATCACTTTTGCCTCTATCTCGTCTACTTGATTTGCACTGGTCATATACACCAAATGCGTAGCGTATTTTGGAATACTTTCGTCGCGACTAAGATCAACGAGCTTGTTCATATGGTCAGAGAGTTTAACCATATCTACATAGCGCTGTCTAATGAGTTTTGCGATGTACCAACATCCCATTATTGTTGCCAATATCAATGCGATCATTAAAGTAATATAACCGCCTTTAGGGAATTTCTCAAGGTTAGCGATCAAGAAACTAACTTCAATAATAATATAAGTTGGAATAAATAAATAAAGGAACCAAATAGGGGCTTTTTTAATGCGCATAAAGAATGCAAGTAAGCGCGATGACATGAGCATACCTAAAATGATAGTTAAGCCATAAGCGGCCTCCATATTAGAGGATTCGCGAAAGAACAGAACAATGGCAATGCAACCAACATACAATAACCAATTTATGGATGGAATATACATTTGGCCCTTTAGTTCTGTTGGATATTTGATCTTCACTTTTGGCCAGAAATTAAGTCGCATGGCCTCGTTTATTAAAGTGAACGAACCACTTATCAACGCTTGAGATGCCACAACAGCAGCAACTGTGGCAATTGCTACACCAACAGGTAAGAACCAGTTTGGCATAATTGTGAAGAAAGGAATTAAGCCATTTAATTTTTCGCCATCATGAGCAATAAGCCATGCGGTTTGTCCCATATAGCTTAACACCAACATTAATTTTACAAAGATCCAACTGATGCGGATGTTTTTTCTACCACAGTGGCCCATATCCGAGTACAATGCCTCGGCTCCTGTTGTACATAAAAAAACTGCACCCAATAACCAGAATGCGCCTGGATAATTGATCAACATTTCAATACCATAATATGGGTTTAATGCTCGCAATACGCTAGGGTGGTGACTCAAGCCTATTAAACCAAAAACACCGATCATTATAAAATAAACCAACATGATTGGACCAAAGAATTTACCTATGAATTTTGTTCCGAACTGTTGAATGAAGAATAGTCCTGTGATGATGGCAATAACTATTGGTACCGTTTGAATATTTGCAAAAGCCGGAAGCATTCGTAATCCTTCAATGGCTGAGGCTACAGAAATGGGAGGTGTAATAATTCCCTCTCCCAAGATACAGCAGCCGCCAATAATAGCAGGAAACACTAACCATTTAACGCGCGCTTTTTTAACTAAAGTGTAAAGAGAAAATATACCGCCCTCACCTTTATTATCTGCACGTAGCGTGAAAATCACATATTTTATGGTTGTTTGGAGAGTGATGGTCCAAAAAATCAGAGACATACTTCCAATAATCACACCGGCATTGATGGGCCCACTTCCCACAATGGCCTTCATTACGTAAAGTGGAGAAGTACCTATATCACCATAGATAATTCCTAAAGTTACTACCAGGCCCGCAAGTGTGATCTTGTTTAATTGATTCTGGTGATGAGAAGCCATTTAATTTGAGGCGGATAAAGCGAGAGCAAAATTACCATAAAAAAGAATGCTATCCCAAAATTTAGATAAAAGTGACAAAAATCAGGTCGGCCTTATAAAATCAGTGAATTAACTGGCATTTAACGTCCTTTAAGGCAATAAATTTGTGGCTTTTCGTTAAATAGATTAACTTTAAAGGACAATTGGATTTTGGTAATGAGAAGGGTACTTTTAATACTATTTTTGTTCTGTGTTTATTTTTCAAAAGCAACACACAACCGGGCAGGTGAGATCTTATATACGCGTATAGCACCTTTTACTGCCACGGTTAATGGCAATGTTATTCCAGTTTATTGGTACAAATTCCAGATCAACACTTACACTGAAATTAATAGCCCGGGAGGGAATGCAGATCGTTGTAAACTTACACTACATTTAGGCAATGGCGATACTTTAGTGCTACCAAGAGTTAACGGTCCACAAACCTCATCAAGTGGCGAATGTGGTGGTACTCGCGATGGGGTAGATCTAAACTTTACTACACACTTTAATGTTTATGAGGGAAAGTACCAGTATTTAAACGCCGGCATTTATAAAGTTTATATGTACGACCCTAATCGTAATGCAGGCGTAGTAAACGTGCCCAGCTCTGTTAACCAGCCGTTTTACCTTGAGTCGTACTTAGTGATCAATAATTTTACAGGGGCTAATACTGCTCCTGAATTTACCTCACCACCATTGGATGATGCCTGTTTTGGAATTTGTTTTTATCATAATCCCGGTGCATTTGATATTGATGGCGATAGTTTAAGTTATGCAATAACAGAATCAAGAGGAGTAGATCAAGTAGGAAATATTGGCACCCCAATTCCCGGATACCTATGGCCAAATCAGGTAACTTCTAGCGGAGGGACTTATAGTATTGATCCGATCAGCGGAACATTAGCATGGTGCACGCCTCAAAAAACAGGGGAGTATAATTTAGCGTTCATAGTTTATGAGTGGCGAAAGAACACCGCCGGTAAATACAGTATTATTGGTTATGTGCTGCGCGATATGCAAGTAAAAGTGGTTTCTTGTCCAAACAATTTACCACCGGATATTACTATTCCAAACGATACTTGCGTTGTTGCCGGTGCATCTATTACAAAAACGATTCGTGTTACGGATGGTAACGGACCAAATTTTGTGCAGCTGTATGGTTTTGGAGGACCATTCACCACATCACCAGCAGCGTCGATCTCGCCAAATTTCACCATTGCATCTTATACGTCAACTTTTCAGTGGTCAACTAATTGTGGCTTGATCCGCAGACAACCTTATCAGGTTACTATAAAAGCAGAAGATCAGCAATCGCCAGTAAAATTAGTTGTGTTCAAATCATTCAACATTAGAGTTGTTCCACCTGCTGTTACAAATGTATCGGCAACGCCATTAGGATCCACCATTAGGATCACATGGACACCAAGCACATGTTTTACTTCGGCAAATCCGATTGTACGTTACGAAATTTTTAGAAAGAACGATTGCGTTGCTCCGGTTTACGAACCATGTAAAGAAGGCGCTCCAGCAGGTTTTGTGTTAACAGGCACAACCACTGCGGCTGCATCGCAATACACCGACACTAATGGTGGTCAAGGATTGGTTGTTGGGCAAGATTACAGTTATATTGTTGTTGCTGTTTATTTAGATGGCTCTACGAGTTTTGGAAGCACAAACGTTTGTACTAAACTAAAACGCGATGTGCCAATTTTACTGAATGTGGATGTGCTTTCTACAGGCACTGCAACAGGCAGTATTTATGTTCGTTGGGCAAACCCTTTGGCAAATAATGGCAACTTAGATACATTAGTTTTAAACGGACCATATACTTACAATCTTTTATATAAACCTGTTTCGGCCTCTTCATATAGCGTTGTGCATACAGTAACACAAGCGCAATTTTATCAATTATTTAATTCGGCATCCACCACATTTACGCATACAGGAATTAATACTGTGTCGGGCCCAATAGAATATAAAGTTGAATTTAGTTCAGGTACAACTACTGTTGGCACTTCACAACGCGCATCCTCGGTGTTTTTAACGGCAACAGGCGCAGAGCGAAAAATAAAATTGACTTGGACCTCGCAAACTCCATGGAACAACTATAAACATACAATTTACAGAAAGAATCCATCACAAACAACATATACAGCTATTGCAACAACAGGATCTAATACTGCCTATACAGATTCTATAAACGTGGCCAACGGAAGCAACTATTGTTATTATATTTTAAGTGAAGGAAAATATTCAGATCCATCTATTGAAGATTCATTGTTGAACAGATCACAAGAAGCTTGTGCAACCGCGGTAGATATTACTCCGCCATGTGCGCCAAGTTTAACCATAACTTCAGATTGTATCACAGGGTTTATCGGTTTAAATTGGAACAACCTCACCGCTACTTGCGCCAATGATGTTATAAAGTACTATCTATACAAAAAGGAAACTGAAGATGCGGATTACGTACTGATCGACACTTTACAAGGCGCAAATTCTACAGCTTATCAATTTGACGGCTTGCCTGATATTGCCGGCTGTTTTGCGGTTGCGGCGGTTGATTCGGGCGGAAATGTTGGCAATAAGAGTGTTGACGTGTGCATTGATAATTGTCCGGAATTTGAATTGCCTAACATCATTACCATAAATGGAGATGGCGCCAATGATTTCTTTAAAGCAATTAAAGTTAGACACATCAAAGAAATTGATCTTTATGTATATGACCGATGGGGAACCTTAGTTTACAAAACAAAAGATCCATTATTCAAATGGGATGGTACAAGTATCTTTAGCAGCCGAAAAGTAAGCGATGGCACCTTATTTTATATATGTGATGTATATGAAAAGCGTGTGAAGGGAATTAAAAAACGATCACTCAAAGGCTGGTTACAAGTTGTAAATTAATTACGTGATACTTACAGAACAGCCTCAGCAAATTAAAATTCACAAACCTTTATTGAATGGTATAGCCACTTCATTGGCTTTGATATTCAATGAGAATAGATACAGCGATAAAGTACTCGAGAAACTTTTTAAACAAAATAAGCAATGGGGCTCCCGCGATCGCAAGTTTGTAGCCGAAAGTGTTTATGATATTGTAAGGCATTTTAGTTTGTTGACCCATTTAGCACAAACAAAAAACAATTATTGGTTCATTACCTCGGTTTATTTTGTTCTTAAGAACATTGAATTACCCGCATGGCCTGAATTTAAACATGTGAACAAAGAGCAGATAATTGCCGAGTACGAAAGTTTAAGAACTGACTTCAACACCTTCAATTCATACCCTGAAGTATTAGCTGAGGTTTGCGCAAAGGAATTAGGAAAAGAAAAATGGGAAAAGGAGGCTTTGGCCATGAACACCTTAGCAGACGTTGTGTTAAGAGTAAATACCTTAAAAACAAGCACCGCCGATCTGCAAAAAAAATTAGTAGCAGAAAAAATTGAAACAGAGAAATTAAAAGATCATGAGAACACATTGGTATTAAAAAAACGCGCCAATGTTTTTTCAACAGCCGCATTTAAAGAAGGCTTGTTTGAGATCCAAGATCAAGGTTCGCAACAGATCGTTACGTTTTGCAAGCCTGAGCCCAAGCAATTTGTTATTGATGCTTGCGCCGGAGCTGGAGGAAAGAGTTTGGCTTTAGCCGCTTTGATGGAAAATAAAGGCCGCATCATTAGCATGGATGTAACGCAATGGAAACTGGATGAATTGGCCAAGCGTGCTAAAAGAGCAGGAGCATTCAATATCGAAACAAGGCTAATTGACCTACCTGTCGGCAAGGCAGGTAAACCTGAAGTTATTGAGCGCTATAAAGAAAAAGCAGATCTTGTTTTATTGGATGTGCCTTGCAGTGGTTTGGGCGTGTTAAAACGAAATCCCGACACAAAATGGAAATTCAACAAAGCTACCTTTGAAAAAACAAAAGAACTTCAGCAACAAATATTGAATGATTATTCGGTTATGGTAAAACCCAAGGGAATTTTGGTTTACAGTACCTGCAGTATTTTACCTTCAGAAAATGAAGAGCAGGTAAAGAAGTTTTTGAGCAAAAATGATACGTTTGAGGTGATTGAGCAAACAACCATTTACCCAAGCGAAGGGTTTGATGGCTTTTATATGTGTAAATTAAAAAAGAAATAAAATGAAAAAATTAATAATTCTATTTTCGATCTTCTTTTCAATAAGTTTATCGGCACAAAATGTACGCGATGTGGACGCTGAGACATTTAAAAAACTAATGAAGGACAAAAAAAGTATTGTGATCGATCTCAGAACGCCCGATGAGATCAAAACCAAAGGCAAGATAAAAAACGCCTTAGAGCTGGACTTTTTAGCTTTAGATGCAGAAGACAAACTTAAAAAACTTGATAAAAAGAAAACCTATTTAATTTACTGTGCAGGCGGAGGAAGAAGTGGAGATTGCAAAGACTTGATGGCAAAAGAGGGATTTAGCAATGTTGCAAATCTTGCGAAAGGTTTTGACGACTGGAAGAAAAAAGGGTTTGAGGTAGAAACAGTTAAATAATGCCCGCCAGGTATTCTATCTGAAATTTTTTCTTAGATTTATGTACTGGTTTCAACCAACACATATTCAATATTAGACACTCATCGCGACCGGACATCAACCGTTGAGTTTTGGGATAACGGCATCATTTATGTTAAAATTGATGATAATACCGAGGTTCAATTAAGCGATTCGAAAGCGCAATATGAATTTTTACGCTCCAAGTTTGACGGAAAGAATAAGCACAGAATTTTGGTGGATCCCGGAAAATTTACAAGTTTAACTAAGGAAGCACGAGAATTTTCACAAAAATCGGAATCAAATGAAATGACGCTTGCTACGGCTGTTATCATAAGATCTCTTGCCCAGCGTATTGTCATAAATTTTATGATTACGATGATGCACCAGCAAACTATGAAAATGAAAATGTTCGACTCAAAAGAAAAAGCTATCGCATGGCTTCTTTCACGAACTAACAAATAAAAAACCCTCTGAATTTTCAGAGGGTTTTGTTTTAGAAATTACTTCTTAGCACTTTTTTTAGCTGCTTTTTTAGGAGCTGCTTTTTTCTTTGTGCTTTTTTTAGCTGCTTTCTTTTTTTTCGGACGCTTAACACCGGTTGAACCAATGTGACGCTTACCTTTTTTGGTTTTTTTGTCGCCTTTTCCCATTTTGAGATATTTATTTCTCTAAAAGTATAAAAATATATCCAATGAAAATACATAAACGTATATTTACATTAAAAATCAATTGTTGAAAAACACCTTTCATAAGCAAGAGCGATTATCTGGTAAAAAAGCCATTGATTCGTTGTTCGCAAAAGGAAAGGGCTCTAGCATTACACCTTTAAAACTTATAATTAAGTCCTCATTAAATACACAAATATTCCCTGCCAGGGCCATGTTTGTAGTGCCAAAGAAAAAATTTAGGCGTGCCCACGATCGTAATCTATTAAAACGCCGCATGCGCGAAGCTTACCGTTTACACAAGAGCAGTTTTTATGATTCATTGAATGAAAAAGGCCTTAAAGTAAGTTGTGCCTTCCTTTATACAGGCGGCAAACCCGATACGTATGCGGTGATTGAAAAGTCGCTCATTGATCTTTTGAGCCAAAGCGTTAATAAATTGAAATCTCCCACGCAAACTAAAATTATTGATTAACTTTATTGAAGATTTTGCACACGTTAATGAAAGTAAAAAGCATCTATAAAAAAATAAGTATCGCTGTTCTAATCCTATGCATTAGCATTGGAGGAATATCATTTACACAAGATTATTTCGAGATCAGTAAGAACCTTGATATTTTTAATACACTTTACCGCGAATTGAATGTATCGTATGTTGACGAAACAAAACCGGGTCAATTAATGAAAACGGGCATTGATGCCATGCTGAATTCCTTAGATCCATATACAACCTACTATCCTGAAAATGAAATTGAAGATTATAGGTATATGATGACCGGGGAGTATGGTGGAATTGGCGCAACGGTTTTTGATAATGATGGTAAAATACTCATCGATGATCCATATGAAGGATTTGCCGCATACAAGGCAGGATTAAGAGCCGGAGATCAAATTGTAGGCGTGAACGGAAACAATGTTGTTGGTAAACGAACTGATGAGATCACAGGTTTATTAAAGGGACAAGCGGGCACACCTGTTAAATTAAAGATCATCAAAGTTGGACAAACCACCCCTATTGAACTGAATATTGTTAAGGAAGAAATTAAAACACGTGCTGTTCCTTATCATGGAATCTTAAGCGATAGTCAAACCGGATATATTTTATTAACCCAATTTACGGAAGGCTGTGCGAATCAAGTAAAGGATGCGTTAGTTGATCTTAAAAAGAAAGGCTGTAAAAATATTATTCTTGATTTAAGAAGTAATCCCGGAGGATTATTAACAGAAGCGGTGAACATTGTAAATCTATTTGTTCCAAAAGGAGTTGAGGTTGTTTTTACAAAAGGAAAAATTGCTGAATGGGATAAAACGTATCTATCAGTGAACAATCCGGTAGATACCTTAATACCTATGGTAGTGATGGTAGATGAAAGTTCAGCCTCTGCTTCCGAAATTGTTTCAGGCGCATTACAAGATCTAGATAGAGCTGTAATTGTTGGACAGCGCACTTACGGAAAAGGACTTGTACAACAAACGCGTGATCTTATTTATAACACGAAGGTAAAAGTTACGGTTGCAAAATACTATATACCAAGCGGTCGTTGTGTGCAAGCTTTGGATTACAGTCATAAAGACGAAGATGGACGCGTTGAAAAAGTGCCAGACAGTTTGATAACGGCATTTAAAACAAGAGGCGGGAGAATTGTTTACGATGGTGCAGGAGTTGTGCCTGATATTAAAACTACTCACGAGAAGATTGGATTGATCAGTATTGCTTTATATAACAAACATCACATATTTAATTTTGCCACAAAATATTATTTAGCGCATAAGGATATAGTTTCTGCAAAAGATTATAGGCTCAAAGAAGAGGAGTATCAGCAATTCTTGGAAGACATCAAAGGAAAGGACTACGCCTACAAAACTAAAAGTGAGATAGAGTTCGAAGAACTAAAAAAACAATCGGTAGAGGAAAAATATTACAATGGATATAAGAATGAGATCGAGGCCTTAGCAAAAAAAATTGAGGAAGGAAAAAAAGAAGATCTTGTTGCACACAAGCCTGCCATAATGCGCTTATTAGAAAAAGAGATCGTAGCGCGCTATTATTTTCAAACAGGAAAAATTGAGTACGGATTAAAAACAGATCCTGACATTACATTAGCTTTAAATGTTTTAAAGGAAGAAACTAAAGTAAAGTCGATCTTAACTACGATAGAAAAGCCAACCAAGCCTTTTAACGTGTATAAGCGCTTTTAAAAGATCCTTTTTGCGATTCATTTCCAAAATAAGACCCGAATATTTTTTTATACTGATCGCTCTTTTTTTCGAATGGCGTTTCAATAAAGTAACTCCGCCCTTTCAGGTACCCGACGAGTTCAATCATTTTTACAAAGCATATGTTATTTCTCAAGGCGAACTTCTGCCTGTTAAACAAGATGAACGCTTAGGAGGCAACATTCCGTACAGCGTTCGCGAATTCATATTTCCATTTCAGAAAGTGGCTACCAATATAAAATACACCACAAGCGAAGGTGAGATCAATCATTCATTCAATATAAAATTTAGCAAAAAGGATTCGCTTTTTATTGATTTTCCTAACACCGCCATTTATTCTCCTATATCTTATGCACCGCACGCATTGGCTTTATTCATTTCACAAAAATTTGATGCCTCGCTCGGCAGGATGTACTATAATGGAAGATATTTTACTTTTTTGTGTTGGCTAATTGCCATGTTCTTTGTGATACGAATGATACCTTATGGCAAATGGTTGATGACACTTTTGATCTTACTACCCATGAATTTGTATCTGGCAAATTCGTTTAGTGCAGATACAGTTACAAACATCATTTCTTTACTTTTTATCGCTTATGTTTTAAAACTTTCACTCAAAGAAGAAAAGATAACCTATTGGAATATCTTTTGGCTATTGGTTATGATCACATTGCTCGCATTTGCAAAAGTGGTGTATATAGGTTTAGTGGTCATTCTTTTTATAATTCCGCCAAAGCAATTCAAGAGTATTTATTTTTATATTTCTGGTCTGGGCTTCTTTTTTTTAAGCGCCTTTCTCATTACAAATTATTGGTCGAGCCTTGTATTAGACTATTATACTCCATACATAAACTACAACCCTGATTTTAGAAATGGCATTTGTTTATCTAATTGCGCAAATTACTATTTACAAAAGCAATTGATCCTCGATCACCATTGGTATTTCTTGAATTTGATCTATCGCACCATCGTTGATCATCCTATAACTTATTTGAGTAGTTACATAGGCACGTTTGGCAATATGGATCTTTTTCTCTCGAAAAATGTGGCGTATTGGTCCTATGCCGCAATTATTTTTGTTGCATGCACTGAAAAGAACGAAAAGGTGACCACACTTATTTTTAAACCTATTTTTTTAGCCGCAGTTTTTATTTCTTTTGTTCTGCTTCTTCTTTCGCAGCATCTTACCTGGGATTGTGTTGGAGAAGGCATAGTTGATCTTATACACGGGCGTTATTTTATTCCGCTGATGCCTTTGGTATTTCTTGTTCTTACAAATACTTTTTCAAAATATGATTGGTTATCGGCACCCATCGTTGTAATAACAGTGCTTTTATTAAATATCGTTTCATGTAAAGCCATATACCCTCGCTACTTTAAAGACTCTTACTATGAGAAAACTGAATTTTATTGTGACGCAGAAAAGATAAATGATAAAGGAGAGTATATAACCACCAATGATTCTATTTTTTTAGAGGCCGGTAAATTCAGAACCGACTCGTTTGCTCACAGTGGTAAATATTCTGCATATTTTGATCCATGGATACAATTCAACATGACTTACCGCTTTAAGAATTTGAGAAAAGGAGATCTGATCGAGATGTCGGGATGGAGACGAGGCACAATTGGTGAGATGGTGGTTTCGGGCCATTGTAAAGGCAAGCAACAAGTGGATTTTTTCTATAATAATAGATCCATGCTCTTTTATGATGAAAAAGGATGGGGGTATATGGATATTGCGTTCACTTTAGATAAGGATTGTGATAGCAGCGATGTGGTATTTTTCTTGTGGTGCCCTGATAGCACTAAACGCGCATATTTCGACGACGTGAGGTTTAGCATCAAACGCTTTAAAGGAAATTACCTAGATAGCATTTACACAGTTAAATAAAATCTTCTTTTTTGAAATAATCAATGATCGCATCAACCATCAAACGGTTCTGCTGTTTTGCATCTAAGGGAGGTAATTCTTCGTTCAATTTCCAATGAGGCCATCCATCAGGATCTTTGCCTTCGTATACATAAAATCCAAAAGGCTCTAATAAGGTGCAAATGGCCACGTGCATAATTCCCAACTTCTCATCTTTTTTATATTTTGCAAATGGCTTACCTAGTTCTTGTAAACCGATCAAAAAAATAAGAGCATCCATGTTGGGCTCTTCGCCAAATCTATCTTTTAATTTTTCTTGAAGTAATTGCCACTCAGTTTTCATTTCAAATACCCTTCAATAAAATCAAGAATATCATCTTTTCCAATATTTTTTTCGGCCGAAGTGATAAATGAATTTGGCGGTTCGCTAAATATCAAGAGTAATTTTTCTTCAATAAGTGCAAGGTTCTTTTTTAATTCGGCCTTTGAGTTCTTATCTGCCTTTGTGTAAATAATGGCAAAGGGTATACCTTTTTCGCCGCACCATTGTAAAAATTCCGCATCAATTTGTTGTAATGGTAATCGGCTGTCAATTAAAATAAAGAGGCAAACTAAATTTTCACGCTTGCTACAATATTCAATGATAATAGTTTCAAATTCTGATTTTTGAACTTTTGAGGTCTTTGCATAACCATATCCCGGTAGGTCAACAATATACCAATTATCATTTACGATAAAATGGTTAATGAGTTTAGTTTTTCCTGGTGAAGCCGATGTTTTTGCAAGTTTGTTGTTATTGCATAACATGTTGATGAGCGAGGATTTCCCTACGTTACTCCTTCCAATAAAACCAAATTCCGGTAAAGGCGAACGCACGCATTCGCTTAACTTTGATGAACTTTTATGGAATGCTGCTTTTTTAATGATCATGATCGTGCTTTCTTTTCCTCAACATAAGAGTTAAGGTGTCGCTCTTTTTTACTTTCGTATATATCAGCAATGCTTACTAATATTCCGGTTTCCTCTACACCGCCAAATGTAGGGTTAATGGCTGTTCCAAAGCTTTTCATGGTTGGACTCAAATTCATATAGGCATTAACTAATGGCGGAATATTTTCACCGAGTGATCTTACTACTTTATTGAGTACAGCATGCCCTTCCTTGTAATTCAATCCTTTTATTTCGTTTATAAATCCGCTTAGATCAGTTTTGATGCTGATGCCATGGATCGGTTTTACTAAATTTTCTTTATCAGGAAAATAATGTTGCATGAAATTTAAAATATGATCGCGTGCTTGAACGTTGAAGTCGGTATACATTGTAACCTTTCCAAAAAAATGTTTTTGCGAAGGATTATCAATTACAATTGCGCCTAATCCATCCCATAGGTTATCTAAACTAAACAGCCCTTTACGAAATTGTTCGCTTGGTTGATAGGCCGGCTGAATAAAGGAACGGCCGAGCTCTATTGTGTAAGGAACATATTCTTTATAGAATTTAGGCGAAAAATCAAACAGTTCGGTTGTAGCCAAATGCACTTTTCCGTTCCTAAACTCTGCATCTTTACATAAAATAAATCGGTATGCGCCTACTATTTCTTTGTCAGCTGGGTTCCAAACCAATAACTGTTGGTAAGGGTGATCGCTAAGGTCAAATTCATCAAGATCTATCTCTTTGCCGGTTCCGCCGCCCGCATGCCTAAAGGTTACTTCACGTAAGCGACCAATTTCGCGCATGACATTGGGCGAATTTAAATGGGTTATGATATAAATTTCGTTATTACCGTTATTGGTCCTACGAACGTAGCGCTCTTTGTTAAGCTCATCCAATAAGGCCTCACGGCTAACTTTGTCAATGATCTCGTTCATAAAAGAAGGTAAATATAGACAATTAAAAAGGGATTAAAAAGGTGTTTTTCCTATAGAAAAGGTTAATTGTTGGTTAATAAGCTTGGTTTTGAGGCCTCCTAAATAAAGCTTAATTTTAAGCTCTTAAATTCTATTAAAAATGAAGTTTGGCGTAGTTGTTTTCCCGGGTTCTAATTGCGATGAGGATATGGTTTATGTTCTTAGAGACATCTTTAAAAAAGAAACAGTAAAACTGTGGCATAAAAATACCGATCTCGAAGGGTGTACACATATTATTTTACCAGGCGGATTTTCTTATGGTGATTATTTACGCAGTGGTGCAATTGCGCGTTTTTCGCCAATTATGACCAAAGTGATTGAGCACGCCAATAAAGGAGGTTTTGTATTTGGTGTGTGTAATGGATTTCAAATTTTATGCGAGAGCGGTTTGTTGCCAGGAGCTTTGCTTCATAATAATACGCGTAAATTCATTTGCAAAAATGTATTTATAAAAGCCGTTAATACCGATACCGCTGTTACAAACGCAGTACCTGCTAACAAAGCTTTAAAGATCCCTATAGCACACGGCGAAGGAAAATATTTTATTGAGCCAAATGCGTTGAAAAAGATGAATGATAATGGCCAGATCATTTTTAGATATTGCGATGAGAATGGCAAGGAAACTGCCGAATCAAATCCAAATGGCGCACTAGAGAACATTGCAGGCGTGTGCAATGAAGGAAAAAATGTTTTTGGAATGATGCCTCATCCCGAAAGAGTCTCCGATGCTGAGTTATTCAATACCGACGGAAAGTTACTTTTTGAAAGTATTATGCACAGCCAAATGGTTACCAAATAGTAATCAGGCGCTCTATGTGCAAGAACTACCTTTCATGTAGTTTTTTTAGTAGATCGGTTCCGGTTGCATAACTTTAATACCAAGAATGCTAAAACACCTTATAATTATTTCGCTATTTGTTTCGGGGCTTAATGCTCAGAATAATTGGGATATTAAATCGTGTATTGATTATGCGGTGAGACATAATATTCAATTAAAGCAAGCAGATCTTAATAACCAGATCAACAAAAACAACTCAGATCAGTCAAAGGCCGCTATTTTACCAAGCATCAATTTAGGCGCATCACATACATATAACTTTGGTAAGACCATCGATAGATTTACAAACACATTCGCTAACACTCAAGTTCTTTCGCAAAACTTTTTTATTAGTAGCAATGTTGTTTTGTTTAGTGGATTTAGCCAGTA
>Ga0068872_10001953_pt1 | contig 16394 bp, 14 predicted proteins | sample NOAtaG_7_FD_66441 | JGI IMG/M metagenome (GOLD analysis project Ga0068872, IMG submission 66441) | Freshwater lake microbial communities from Lake Erie, under a cyanobacterial bloom - NOAA_Erie_Diel1S_2200h metaG | ecosystem: Environmental > Aquatic > Freshwater > Lake | place: USA: Ohio, Lake...
CGTGTACTCATCACCGGTGGCGCCGGATTCCTTGGTTCACACCTGAGCGATCGCTTTTTGGCTGAGGGACACACCGTCATTGCCATGGACAACCTGATTACTGGCAATGCTGATAACATCGCCCATCTGTTTGGCCATGAGCGCTTTCGTTTTATGAAGCATGACGTGACCGATTACATCTACATCGATGGTCCGCTCGACGTCGTGCTCCACTTTGCCTCGCCGGCATCGCCCGTTGACTACCTCGAGTTGCCCATCCAGACGCTCAAAGTCGGCGCGCTCGGTACTCACAAAGCGCTCGGACTCGCCAAAGAAAAGAAAGCCCGCTTTCTGTTGGCCTCAACCTCCGAGGTCTACGGTGACCCACAAATTCACCCGCAGTCGGAGAGTTATTACGGCCACGTCAACCCCATCGGGCCGCGTGGCGTCTACGACGAGGCCAAACGCTTTGCCGAGGCGATGACGATGGCCTACCACCGCTCGCACGGTGTCGAGACGCGCATTGTGCGCATCTTTAATACCTACGGGCCGCGCATGCGCTTGCGCGACGGTCGCGTGGTGCCGAACTTTATTCAACAAGCATTACGGGGCGAGCCGTTGACGGTGTACGGTGACGGTAGCCAGACGCGCTCGTTCCAATACGTCGATGATTTGGTCGAGGGTGTCTACCGTTTGTTGTTGAGCGATCAAGTTGAGCCTGTCAATATCGGTAACCCGCAAGAACGGACGATTTTGCAGTTCGCCGAGGTAATCAACGAGTTGACCGGCAACACGGCCGGGATTGTGCGCCGCGATATGCGCACGCAAGATGACCCACAGGTGCGTCAGCCGGATATCACCCGCGCCCGTACGGTGCTCGGCTGGGAGCCGCGGATTGACGTGTATGCGGGGCTCAATCGGACGATTCCCTGGTTCCGCCAAGAGTTACAAAAGCGTGGGGAGTTGGCCTAATGCGTGCCACCGCCTGGCCAGTCACGCCGGTGCTGATGCTGGCCATCGCCTATGCGGTGGCGGCAGTGCCCATGCAAGACTACTTGATGCTAGGCGGAGTCAGTCATTCGCAGTTGGCGACGCTAGGACTAGGTGTTGGACTCATCATCCACTGGCGCATACATCCGTGGCGCGTCTGGCGCCCTGACGAGACGGCTTGGATGCGTCTGGCCGTGCTAACGGCCTTGACGCTCTCGGCGGCGTTCACGTTGTATGACTGGCGTGAATCGGTCGCCGAGATTCGCCGCTGGGGTGTCGCACTGCTGGTCGGTTATCTGGTCTACGCCGTACCACAACGGTGGCACGATGTACGGCTGTTGTGTGGTGTGTTGTTGATAGCACCGGTCGGTGCGGCACTGTTTGCTCTTTACCAGAGTGTGATGGGGATTGGCCCTGCAGCCTTTGGGATTGCCGGTACGCCGTTTACGCGCTCGTTTGGCACCATTGGCCAACCGAACTCGTTTGCGGGGTATCTGAATGGCGCTTGGCCGCTCTTGTTGGTAGTGACTATTTGGGCATGGCAGTCGCGCTGGCGTTGGCGCTGGGCAGTCACGATTGGCTTGGCGCTCATTTGGTTGGCACTGTTGTTGTCGTTCTCACGCGGGGGGTGGCTTGGTGCTACTGCGGGCGTGCTCGTGATGACCTGGTTGATTGGTGGCTGGTGGCGTCGCGGGGCCGTGGCGGTGGTCGTGCTGGCGGTCGTGGTGCTGGCCGGTGGCTGGCAACTCATTCCAGCGCCGCTCGGACCGCGTTTGGGCAGTGCCAGTCAGATTTTTACGGCACCCGATATCCCGCGCGACGAGGCGCAACAGCGCCCGGATGTGTATGCGGCAGTGGAACGGGCTGCTCAATTCAAAGCAGGTTGGTTGATGTGGCAAACGGCACCGTTGACGGGTATCGGGGTTGGCAACTACTCCAACGCCTACCTTGACGTTGCGTATAATACATGGTGGATATCACGGGGGCACGCCCATAACGCCTACATGCAAATTGCGGCTGAGCAGGGCGTGATTGGCCTAATAGCCTATCTCGGCTTGTGGTGGGTGCAATGGCGACGGACCGCACGGGTGACGGGTCAATCGGGTTTGGTGCGATGGTTGGCGATTGGCGCATGTGGGAGTTTGGTGGCGGTTGCTGCCCATGAATGTTTTGAGTATCTTCAGGTGCATTACTTGCCGGTGCATGTTGCGGCAGTCGTTGCATTGGCTGGTGTGGCGCCACATGTGGCCCCATCAGTAGAGGAGCGGATATGACCTATCTGGTCACCGGTGGTGCAGGTTTTATTGGGAGTCACGTCGTCGATGCCTTGTTAGCACAAGGGCAACAGGTCGTGGCGTTTGATAATTTCAATGATTACTATGCGCCAAGCCGCAAACGGCGCCATCTACATACCGCCATGCACCATCCTCGGTTCACGTTGGTCGAGGGTGATATCCGCGATGTCGAGGCTCTCACGCATGTCTTTGCCGAGTACCAACCGACGCATGTCGCGCATTTGGCGGCGATGGCTGGTCCACGTTATTCGGTACAGCATCCCCTGTTATACGAAGAAGTCAATGTGCGGGCTACCATGCACGTGCTTGATTTGGCACGACGATATGCTGTCAAAGGGATGGCAATTGCCTCAACATCGTCAGTGTATGGGGCGTTGCCCACGCCGTGGGACGAGTCGCAAAGTGCCGATCGGCCACTATCGCCCTATGCGGCGACCAAACGCGCCGCCGAGTTGTTGGCGTATACCTATCATTATCAATATGGGGTACCAACGCGCGTGCTGCGCTTTTTTACGGTGTATGGTCCACGTGGTCGCCCCGATATGACGCCCAGCCTGTTTGTTGATAAGATGCGTCAGGGTCAGCCGATTACACTGTTTAATGGTGGTGAGGGCGTCTACCGCGACTGGACGTATGTCGCCGATATTGTCTCGGGGGTGATTGCCGCGTTACACTGCGACGTGCCATTTGATGTGTATAATCTAGGCAATTCATCTCCTGTGGAGTTGATTGCATTTGTGCGGCTGTTGGAGCGCATCACTGGGTTGACGGCGCTGATTGATAATCAGCCGTTACCAGCTGCTGATCCGCCGCGCACATTTGCGAATATCACCAAAGCACAAGTGCATCTAGGGTTTCAACCGCAAACGCCACTCGAGGTCGGGTTGGCCAATTTTTGGGAATGGTACTGTGGCGAATATGGATGCTAACAAACCAGTAGGGACAGAAGAGGGCGGATTTTCGTTGGTCGATGCCTTGCGTCGGCCACGGACGTGGGTGTCGTTTGGGCTAGCAGTAATGCTCATTTTCTTTATTTTTCGTAGCCTTGATGTGAGTGTGGCTGACACCTTAGCCGTCATGCGTCAGACCGATGTCCCGTACTTATTGTTAGCCCTCGGCATTTTTTATTTGACATTCCCTCTGCGGGCACTACGCTGGCGGATGTTGCTCGAGCACTCGGGTATCGCCCCCCAGTCTGCACGCAGTAGTTGGGCATCTCTCCCCGCATTGATGGAGTATATCTACCTGTCGTGGTTTGTGAATGTGATTGTGCCTGCCAAATTAGGCGATGTCTATCGCGGCTATTTGCTCAAGCATAACGGCAAAGTCTCGTTCTCATCGACGATTGGCACCATCTTTGCTGAGCGCTTGCTCGATATGTTGGGCTTGTTCACGTTCCTGACCATCTCCGGTTTGACGTTGTTTGGCACACACTTGCCCGATGAGATGCAGTGGTTGTTTGTGGTGGGAGCTGTCTTGGTGGTGGTGATTATTGCCGGTCTGGCGAGCCTCCGTTGGCTCGGCCCATTGTTAGTGCGGTTTGTGCCTGAGCGTCTCAAAGCGCGTTATCAGCGCTTTTCTGAGTCGGCACTCCAATCGTTCCAACCGCGTATTCTACCCAACCTGATTGGTCTGACGATGTTGGTCTGGTTGCTTGAGGGGTGTCGGCTCTACTTTGTGATTGAGTCGATGCACCGTCTCGGTGTCGATTTGCCCTTGGCACTGGTCGTCTTTGTCTCGCTGGCATCGTCGCTATTGACCGTTGTGCCGTTTACTCCTGCTGGTCTTGGTTTGGTTGAGGGTGCAGTTACGGCGGTACTTGTCACCGTGGTGATGATGGATAGCCATGTGGCGTTAGCAGTGACATTGCTCGATCGCCTGATTAATTTCTGGAGTATCATCGTCTTCGGCTTGATATTGTACCTTGTGAGTAAGCGCCGATGACGATTCGTGTGGCCATCGAGTATACGGCGGGAGCGTGGCAAGGTGCCGGGATTGGTCGCTACACCCGCGAGTTAATCCGGCATGTCATGCAACTTGCGTCAGCCGAGTACCAATTTGTGTTGGTGTATGCCGCCGGGTGGCCAGGGACGTCGGTGCCGTATCAACACGAGATCGATGAGTTGTGCCGACTGCACCCGACCACGCGCACGGTGGCTATCCCCTTGCCATCACGGCGACTCACCCAACTATGGCATCGCCTCAAAGTGCCACTGCGGATTGAGTGGTTGACGAGGGGCGTCGACATCGTGCACGCACCGGATTTCGTGTTGCCACCAACATCCAAGCCCGGCCTAGTGACCATCCACGATTTGTCGTACTTGGTGCATCCTGAGTGTGCTGTGCCCGGAGTGGCGCGCTACCTGCGCGAGGCTGTGCCCCCTTCGATTGCGCGTGCTGATGCGGTGTTTGCTGATTCAATAGCGACCAAAAACGACGTCGTGCGCTTGTTGGGCGTGGCCGATGCAGATGTCGAGGTCGTGTACGCTGCCGTCGCGCCACGCTTCCGCCCGATGGATGCAGTGGCGATTGCACCCATTCGCCAAAAGTATGATTTGCCCGAGCGCTTTTTGCTGGCAGGTGGGACGCTCGAGCCACGCAAAAACTACGTGCGTCTGTTTGAGGCGTATGCGCAGGCGTTGCGCAAGTATCCGCTGCCGCCGCTTGTGGTGTTTGGGCGTCGTGGCTGGATGTTCGAGGAGATTATCGCCGCACCTGAGCGCCTCGGTATTACCGCGCATATCCGCTTTATCGATTTCATAGATGACAACGACCTACCTGCGTTGTATAATCTTGCTTGGGCCTTTGTTTATCCCTCGATTTACGAAGGGTTTGGCCTACCGCCGCTTGAGGCGCTTGCCTGTGGTACGCCGACACTTGTATCGAACGTATCAAGTTTGCCCGAGGTGGTCGGTAATGCGGCTATTCAGGTTGCGCCCGACGATATCGCCGGAATGGCAGCTGGGTTAGTGCGATTGACTGATGATAACGACCTGCGTGCAGTGTTGCGCCAGGCAGGGCCAGTGCAGGCCAAGACATTTACTTGGGAGGCGGCAGCCCAACAGGTGCTCCGCCAATACGCGCGCCTTGCTCTGCAACGCGAGCACACGCAGTAAGGATCTAGCATCCAATGGCACCACACGGTAATAATCTCCCCACGGGCGTGATGCTCGAGGCGCAAGATGGGCGTGACCGACTTGCGCTCGGGTTGTCAAAGTATGTGTCACCATTCAGTGCGCTCGTGACTGGTCATATCTTGGCGGCCATCGCCGTCGGTAATGCGCGCGTCGGCTGGGGCTGGTCTGTCTTGTCACTCTTGATTCAGCTCATGCCTGCGATGGCGCTGTATCGCATCCGGTTGCGCCAAGGGCGCTATAGCGATCCTGACATGTCCCGTCGATCAGACCGCAACGAAATGTATATCGTTGGCGGAATTTCATTGCTTACATCTGTGGTAGTATTGTACCTGGCCGATGCCCCGGCACCCGTCCTCGCCCTCGCTATCAGTTATACCTTGATTGCAGTGGCCAGTGGTGTGGTAAATATGTGGTGGAAAATCAGTATGCACGCTTCGGCGATAGCTGCAGTGGCGACCCTTGCAACGATGCAATCGCGCAGCCTCGGAGCCGTCATGTGGGTGTTAGTCGTTGCAGTCCTCTGGGCCCGGTTGCATACCCGCAACCATACGTTGGGCCAGGTGATTGCTGGGACCGTCCTCGCCGCGACGGTGGTCTATGGAGTCTTTCGCTATCTCGTTGTCTCGCTTCCGTAGCATAAGGAGAGTTTGTTGTGACCAAAGTCAAAATCACCAAAGGCAAGTACAATCATCTGTTGGCCTGTTCAGATGACAATGGCGTGATTGCCGCCGCTGCTGCTGACCAGCGCGGTTCATTGCAAAAGGCAATCGCCAAGGCCCGCGGTGCCGACGGCAAAGCCACCTCACAAGATTTGAGCAATTTCAAAACCAGCGTTACCCGCATCTTGACCCAGCACTCAAGCGCCATCTTGATGGACCCCGAGTACGGTATGGATGCCATCAAGGCCCGTAAGGCCGGTTCAGGTGTGCTCGTGTCATACGAGAAGACCGGCTACGATGCGAACGTCAAGGGTCGCCTCCCCGACTTGTTGCCGGAGTGGAGCGTCAAGCGCATCGTCGAACTCGGCGGTAACGGCGTCAAGATTTTGCTCTACTACAATCCATTCGACGACGCCAAGATTAACACCATCAAGCATGCCTTCATCGAGCGCGTCGGTGCCGAGTGTGCCGCCAACGACATCCCCTTCTTCCTTGAGCCATTGGCCTACGACGACGAAATCGGCGATGAGAAGGGCTTTGAGTTTGCGAAGGTCAAGCCAAAGTACGTCACCGCTTACATGCAGGAGTTCTCGAAGCCACGCTACGGCGTCGATATCCTCAAGGTCGAAGTGCCAGTCAACATCGCCAACGTCGAGGGCACTCGCGCATTCAATGGCCAGAAGGCCTACTCAATCAGCGAGACGATGAACTTCTTCCGCGAGGCCGGTGAGGCCGCCAGCAAGCCGTTCATCTACTTGAGCGCCGGCGTGACCGACGAGATCTTCCGCGAGACGCTTGAGATTGCTGCCGAGGCCGGTACGCAGTTCTCCGGTGTGTTGTGTGGTCGTGCCACCTGGCAAGACGGTATCCCCGTCTACGCCACCAAGGGCACTGAGGCCCTCGATGCCTGGTTGCTCGATCGTGGTGTTGCCAACGTCAAGGCCCTCAACGAGGTCTTGGCCAAGGGTGCCAAGCCATGGTGGGACTTCTATGGTGGTAAGGGGAACATCGAGGTCGTTGATCAGGTTATCAGCTAATACAGCGATTTGATTGTCATGCGGGGGAGGATGCGCATCATCTTCTCCCGCATTTGTGTGATGTGGGGGCGTTGTGAGGGGTACAGTGCGTGATGTGGTGTTGGACGGTGTGTATAACGTGCGCGATTTGGGTGGATTATCTACCCGCGATGGTGGCGTGACCTGCAGTGGTGTCTTTTTGCGCGGTGATTCACCGCATTGGTTGACTGCACCGGCACGTGATGACTTGCTGACGCAGTATCATGTGCAAACCGTAATCGACTTACGCTCAACGCGTGAGACGCTCCAGCACCCAAGTCCGTTTGAACACGATGCACGCACAACATATGTGGCCGTTCCACTGCAAACAACGGGCGTGCGCATGTTTGATTTGCGCCAAATCACCCAACTGCATCTCTACTATCAACACTTGATTCGCACAGCACATGCACCGCTTCGACGGGTGTTCGAAACGCTGGCTGATGCTCCTGCAACGACATACTTTCATTGTCGGATCGGCAAAGATCGGACAGGTATCGTGGCGGCCATGTTGCTCGATCTTGTTGGTGTTCCTACTGATGTGATTATTGAAGATTATCTCCAGACCACAGCAAACATTGTGCCGCTCATTGCGCAATATGCCCATGAGCGTCCGTTTTTTATTCGAAAATCGCTCTACGAAGGGTTGTTTGAGGCGCGCGCTGAGACTATGCAACGCACACTCACCTATCTCCAGCAACGCTACGGAAGTATTAATACATACCTGTTGCATATTGGAGTCAGTGCACAACATATTGCGCGTTTGCGCACCAAACTCGGTACATGAATCTCTCCGGTATCGATACACCAGTCGTCATAGCGCGCAGTGGAGCGCACTGGTGTGTAGTACCTTGAGTGGCTCTCCACGCACAAACGCCTGTCCCTGTGCTACCTGGCGACTTTTGTGGTCGAATGCAGTGACCAAATCGTCGAGACCAGCGTCATCAAATTGTGCGTGATAGCTGCGCAAGGCGGCGACTTTTTGAGACCAAGTAGACGTAATATCGACAATCACGTTCGGTTCACGCGTAAAATAAAAGCCAATCCCCGCAATCTGATGCGACTGATACGCTGCATCGACGGCTGGATCCGACGAGGCAATCCGCGTCAATCCGGCGAACATGACTGCCTCGCTGACGGCTAGTCCCGTCTGGATATGGTCGCGATGCCCCTCGTACGTCAACCACGGGTCACAGGTCATCACGAAGTCGGGTTTGATGCGGCGAATGTACATGAGCACATCACGTCGTACCGCGAAGTAGTCATAATCACCGGCATCTGGGTAATCAAGCCAGTACTGTTGGGTGATACCGATATGCTGAGCAGCCGCAAATTGGTCGCGTTTGAGGGCTGCACGAGCCTCATCGTCATTGGCAAAGCCATCAACGACGCCCATCAAATCGTTGGTCACGGTCACATAGATGACCTCGCACCCTTGGGCCGTCAATCGCGCAATCGTACCGGCGGCAGCAATGTCGTTGTCGTCGTAGTGCGGTTGTATGCACAGCACACGTGTGGCCGCAAAAAGGTCGGGAATCGGCAAGATGGTGTCAATCATGGCTGCCTCTCTACGGTGAACTACAATAACACGGCGTGACCGCTACGGGCACTGGCAAATGCAGCATCAACGATGTGCATGTTGATTAGCCCCTCGCTGGCCCCAGGCACAGGCGTTGTGCCAGTGCGTACGCACTCCACAAAGTAGGCCAACTGCGCGTCGTAGAGCGCTTGTGGGCAATGGGCAGGCCGTGGGAAGACGAAGCCAGCCTCAGTCGTGATGACATCAGATCGGTCGTGATTGGGCAACACAGTGCGTGTAGGGAAGAGTTGGCCGAATCCATGAGTGCCGTATACCTTGGTGGCAGCTTCGGGCCCATCCATGTGCGGATGCCACCAGCCCGATTCAATCACAGAGGTGGTGCCGTTGTCCCACTCAATCATCACGATTGCCGTGTCGTCGACGTCGTAAGTGCCGTAGTGAGTGCCGATTTTGGCGTAAACGGAGCGTGGTACAGGATCGCCTAACAAAAAGCGTACCGTGTCAATGGCATGAATACCCATATCGGCGAGCGCGCCTCCTCCGGCATACTGCTGTTGAGTAAACCAGCCGCTCGGCCCCCAATGTGTGTGGATGCCGTATCCGGTGGTACGTACAATCCGCCCCAATGACGCCATGCGTTGTTTGAGCCATAACACGTCGTCATCGAAGCGCCAGCAGTGTGCCACCATCAACGTGGCGCCTGTCTCTGCAGCAACACGCTGCATCTGTTGGGCCTCGTGGGCATTCATGGCCATCGGCTTTTCGACCATGACGTGAATACCAGCGCGGAGCGCCGCAATTGCCTGCGGCGCATGCAGATAGTTGGGGGTGGCGATGACGAGGGCATCAATACAACGTGCGGCGATGAGATCATCAAGTGTGGTGAACTGATGGGGTATGGCAAATTGGGTGGCAAATGCGGTCATGGACGGGAGTTGGTGATTGACAACCGCGTTGAGTGTCAAGCCGAGATTTTGGGCGGCCTGTGCGTGTACCTTGCTGATGTATCCGGTGCCAGCAAATCCAATGCGCATAGTGTCCTCTCCTCTAGTTAGCGAACGTGAGCAATCCCGAAGGGCAGATGATGCTGCGCGCAGTAGGCGGGGAGCACATCGAGTGTGTGGCTGATGATGTGCGGTGGAATCTTGTTCAGCGGGATGTGACATACCTCCAACGCGTGCCGTAGTGGCGCAGTGTCTTGTCCTTGGCGCTCGGCCATAAGCATGATGCCCGGCCCGACGAGATCGCCATGTAACAACCCGTGCCCCACGCTGTTTTCTACGGCATAGGCAAAATAGTGCTCACTGCCCTCTTCGGGGCGAGAATGCCCTATCTGGTGGCAGAGTTGCACCTCAAGTGCCAACATGTCGAAGAGTGTTTTGAGGGCGCCATGATCGCCGGCACCTGCTCCTGGCGCGCACGCAATCGTGTGTTTGAGGATGACCTGTGCCATGTCATCCGCCCAGGCGATGAACTGCATGGTGGCGGGATTGCGTCCCTGGGCATCAGCAAAGCGCCAATCCCAGCTACCGGTGGCAATCGATAGGACATCGGTGACGCCTGCCGCCCGTAGATGCGCTGGCGCATCTGCGATGACGTGCAAATCGAGAATCAGGGTGTCAGGTGCCTTGGTGGGGATATAGTAGACGCACCCATCGCGGCGAATGCCCGATGCAGGTGTCAAAAAGGCGTCTACGGTTAGCGCTGTCGGAATGCACACCAGCGGGAGATGGTAGGTATGTGCCAAATACTTGGCGGTGTCAACGGATAGGCCACCACCAATGGCGTAGACGACCTCTATCTCGTCCATGGGACAGTGCGTTGCGTACTCCTGCCATGCGGCGACTGTCGCCTCGCTACTCATGAGTAGGTGTGGATGGCGGAGCCCGGTGAGTTGGGCTGATACGGCCTGCCAAGCTGGTGGTGACGTCACGACGAGTGTACGGCGTGACTCTTCTATCTGAGTGATGCGGTGTTGGTGCACAACCGGTAGATGTGGTATCGAAAACATGACTACCTCGTCTTTATGATGCATTTTTGTGATGGGGTAACTTCTCATAGCATACATTGGTCGTCACAAAAATTCAATTACGTAATACCTCAACATAGACAAAAGCCGTGCTTTCGTGTACTATCAAGCCAGTTCCCAAACAATTTCACTTCAATCTAACAATCTGGGTATGCGGTTTCCTACGAGGCACGGTTTTTCGTGGAGTAAGAGGAGGTACCAAATGCGTACGATTCGATGGCGAATCCTCATGATCTCACTGGTCTGGCTACTCGTCTTGTCGGCGTGTGGCTCAGGGGGTAATGCAGGTGGTGAACAGTCTACGTCTGCAGGGGGCGATGGTCCCGTCAAGGTGACGATTTTTGTGGGATTTGGCACAGGTACGGATCCACAGCAGGTTACGGCGCAAGAGGCGCTGGCAAAGCGGTTCAATGATTCCCACACGGACATCCAAATTGAGTTCATGATTGTGCCGTATGACGAGGCGACTGAGCGCTATTTGGCCATGGTCTCTGGTGGTAATGCACCACAGTTGGTCGGTCCGATGGGTATTTCAACCATCGCCCAGTTCCTCGATCAATGGGAGGACATTACACCATATGTCGCCAAAGATGGCTACAGCTTGGATGATTTTTATGGACCGGCGGTAACGCTGAATAAGTATCCTACAGTGAATGCAGGGTTGCCCTTGGGTTTATTCCCGTCGTTCATCTTCTACAATAAGGATGCCTTTGATGCGGCGGGGATTGCCTATCCACCGGCAGATTATGGTGACAAGAGTTGGGATATCAACACGCTGCGCAACAACGCCATTCAGCTGACCGTTGATGGCAACGGCAATAACGCAACCAGTGCTGATTTTGATCCGGCAAATATTGTCCAATGGGGATATGCTGATACATGGACGGACTTCCGCGGCATGATGACCATGTTTGGTGCATCGAGTATCGGTCGCCCAACCAGTGACGATTACAAGACGGCGCAGGTCAACTCGTCCGAGTGGCTATACGGTGCAAAGTGGGTGCACGACGGCGTGCACAAAGACCACTTCATGCCGGATGCTGCCGGTCAAGGTGCGATTGATGCGGATTCAGGCGATCCGTTTGGCGGCGGTCATGTGGCCATGTGGTACAGTCACACGTGGTATATGTCCGAGGGATTGACAGAGGTGCCCTTTAAGTGGGACATTGCACCACTCTTCCATAACCAAAAAGGTGAGCGCATTGCCCGTGTGCATGCCGACCTCTTTGCTATTCCCAAGACTGCCAAAAACAAAGACCAGGCGTGGGAAGTGATGAAATGGTTGGTCTCGCCCGAGCAAATTGTCGAGGTGTGTAAGATCTACGGGTGTTTGCCGGCGCGTAAGTCAACCGAGGCACAATTCCTTGAGTCGCTCAAGACCCGGTTCCCCGGCATCAATCATTCGGTGATCTTCGAGTCCATCTCGTACCTCGATGACCCCAATCACGAGTCATACGTACCGGATACGAGCAAAATAGGTGACGTACTCAACAATTCGTTGACGACCATCTACACAGATCCTGAAGTCGATGTCGAAGCACTCTTGACGACCACCAACGAGGATGTCCAGACCATCTTGGATGAGTACTGGGCCAAGCAGTAGCAATCATGTGAGACGAACGATATGCCGTGTGGTACGCCCATGCGGCATATCGCTGTTTCTGAGGTTGCTGTGGTTGTCTGTTGTGCAACGAGGAGGTTATACATGGTCAATCAGAGTAAATCGCGCCGTACGCTGGCTTGGCGTGAGGCACGTGCTGGATATTTGTTCATCGTGCCATGGGTGATTGGGTTTATCGTGTTCACCGTGGGACCAATGGTCTCGTCGCTCTATTTTTCGTTTACCGAGTACAACATCATTGACCCACCCAAGTGGGTCGGGCTTGACAATTACGCGCGCATTTTTTCTGGCATCCCCGAGTTTTTGATGAGTGGCGATGTGCGCCAACTCAAAGACCCGATATTCTGGAAATCGATGCAGGTAACGCTCTACTTTGCTATGCTCGCGTTGCCCCTTAATCTGGTGATGAGTTTTGCGCTGGCGATTCTCCTCAATCAAAAAATTTTCGGGCTGCACATCTGGCGTTCCATCTACTTTTTGCCCTCAATTATCTCGGGTGTTGCCGTCACGTTGCTGTGGGTGCGCATTCTCAATCCACGTATGGGTATTCTCAACACCTTTTTGCGCGATATTGGCATTCAATCGCCACCGGGCTGGTTACAAGACCCTGAATGGGCAATTCCTGCGCTTGTCATCATGGGATTGTGGGGGGTGGGTGGCTCCATGATTATCTATCTGGCTGGTTTGCAGGGTATTCCTACCGACCTGTATGATGCCGTCAAAGTCGATGGGGCGAACGTGTGGCAATCATTCTGGAACGTCACCTTCCCGATGATGACGCCGGTGCTATTTTATAATCTCGTGCTCGGGTTAATTACCACGTTTCAGTATTTTACCGAGGTGTACGTGGCGACTGGCGGATCGGGTGGGCCGCAACGGGCCACCATGTTCTATAACCTTTACCTCTATCAGAACGCATTTCGTTACTTCGACATGGGGTATGCCTCAACGATGGCGTGGTTTCTCTTTTTGATTGTGTTGGCCCTGACTGCTTTGATTTTTCGATCGTCAGAGGCGTGGGTATATTACGAAGGTCAATTGAAGGGACGGTAGCATATGCAAGGCATACGCCCCATGTTTCGTCGCCTGCGTGAAAGTATGAGTGCCATTGAGATGGCCATGGCGGGTATTACTACGTTGCTCCTTGCGGCTGGTGCGGCCATCATCATGATTCCGCTGGCGTTTATGATTTCGACATCACTCAAGGACCCTGGGCAGATTCGTTCGGACGGGAACTCGCTCATCCCCCGTGTGCCACAGATGGTCGAGGTAAATGGTGAGCGTTCCATGTTGTACGAGGTAACAACCGAATCAGGTGTGCAGCAAATGGCGATGATCAAAAAAGCCCCTGGCGGCATGGCAAATTTTGTTGATCCTGCGCGCCCCGATCAGGTGTACACATTGCCATTGGCTGAGCAAACTGCGTTGTATCAACTCGAGATTCATTGGAGTAACTACCGTGAAGCGCTTGATTCAATGCCTTTTTTTCAATATTTGTTGAACACTCTGCTGGTGACTTTTTTGGGCATGGCCGGCATGCTCTTTTCGAGTTCGTTGGTGGCTTACGGCTTCAGCCGCTTTCGCGCCCGATGGCTCGATGTGCTCTTTTTGTTGTTGTTGTCAACCATCATGCTCCCGTCACAGGTGCGACTCATTCCGTTGTACGTCTTTTTCCAAAATTTGGGCTGGGTAAACACATTGTTGCCCTTGATTGTGCCGCAGTTTTTTGCCAATGCGTACGACGTCTTTTTACTCCGCCAGTTCATGATGACCATTCCATTAGAGATGGATGATGCAGCCCGCATAGACGGGGCGAATCCCGTACAAATTTTGCTGTATATTATCTTGCCGCAGGCGCGTCCTGCGTTGGTGTCAGTCGGCATATTTCACTTTTTGTATGCCTGGAACGACTTTTATGAGCCGTTGATTTTTTTGCATACCAAGGAAAACTGGACGCTTGCGGTGGGTCTGCAAACCTTTGATGCGTTGTATACCATCAACACACATTTAATTATGGCGGTGTCGCTGCTGATGATTTTGCCTCCGATTATTCTCTTCTTTGTCTCGCAGCGCATTTTCACGCAAGGGGTGGTATTTAGTGGTGTCAAAGGCTAATTTGCTGACTATTGATGAATATGGACAACTTGTATGAAATTCGTCAATTCGGTGTACAATAGGCGTGTCCTTTAGTACACACATGTGAAACGACCAAGGAGCGGTCAATGAAGACAGAGTCAATTCGCTGGGGAATTTTGGGAACAGGCCGTATTGCCGGCATTTTTGCTGATGGTCTGCCGGCTCAAGCCGATGCTACGTTGGTGGCAGTTGGCTCACGCACGGCTGAGTCTGCCCAACGATTTGCCAGCAAGTACAATATTCCACGCGTGCATGCCAGCTATGAAGCATTAGCCAACGACCCTGAGGTCGATGCAATTTATGTGGCCACCCCACATACCGGCCACATGGAAGAGACGATGCGTTGTATCGCGGCCGGCAAAGCCGTCTTGTGCGAAAAGCCGTTTGCCGTCAATGCCACCCAAGCCGCCAAAATGATTGCTGCCGCCAAGGCCGCCAACGTGCCATTGATGGAGGCGATGTGGACGCGCTTTCTGCCCTCGATTCGCAAAGTCGTCAGCCTCATCAACGAAGGCGCAATCGGCGATGTACGCATGATTCAATCCGACTTCGGCTTTCGCACGGAGGTCAACCCAAGTGGGCGCTTGTTCGATCGCAACCTAGGTGGTGGCGGATTACTCGATGTCGGTGTCTACTGTGTCTCACTCTCCGTCATGTTGATGGGCGAGGCCAAGAGTGCCACCGGCGTTGCTGATATTGGTTCAACCGGTATCGATGAGCAGGCCGCAGCGGTGATGGGCTTCGACAACGGTCGTATCGCCTACTTCTCCACCGCTGTGCGTACGACCACCCCGTGGGAGGCCACTATTCTCGGCACCGATGGCTGGATTCGCATCGAGTCGCCGTGGTTTGTTGCCAAGCAGATTACGTTGCACAAGGGTGGTAAGAGTGAGACCATCGAAGTGCCGTTTGATGGCAATGGCTATCATTATGAGGCCGCTGAGATTGGCCGATTGCTTCGTGCCGGCAAAATTGAAAGCGACATCATGTCGTGGGCTGACACCATGCGCACCATGGAGGCCATGGACCGCATTCGTGCTGTGTGGGGCCTCAAGTATCCGATGGAATAAGCAATAGTCAACGCCGCATCGTAATGCGGCGTTGACGTGTCTACTAATATGCGTAAATAGTCGCATGTGTATGCGACATAACGACACTCGCTAAAGGAGTAGGTCATGCAGTACGGTAAAATCCCAGGTGTAGAGAAGCCGGTGTCGCGCTTGGTACAGGGCAGCATCATGATTAACTCGGCCAGTGTGCCAGAGTGCTTCTATCTGCTCGATGCGATTTTGGAGATGGGTTGTAACACGTTCGACACCGCCCACGTCTACGGTAGCGGCGACAATGAGCGCACCTTTGGGCGCTGGTTGCGCGAGCGCGGCAATCGCAACAAGGTCAATATCATCGGTAAGGGTGCCCACCACAGCGGCGATCGCAAGCGCGTCACTCCGTGGGACATCACCAGCGATATCCACGATTCATTGGCACGCTTCAAAGTCGACCACATTGACATCTACCTGCTCCACCGCGATGACCCAGCCGTGCCCGTTGGCCCCATCGTCGAGACCCTCAACGAACACCTCAAGGCTGGGCGTATTTTGTCGTACGGTGGTTCAAACTGGAGCCATCAGCGCGTCGCCGAGGCCAATGAATACGCGGCCAAGCACGGCCTTGCACCGTTTGTGGCAAGTAGCCCCAACTTTGCCCTTGCCGTCCAGCAAAAAGAGCCGTGGGAAGGGTGTATTAGTATCAGTGGCGATAATGGTGTGGCCTCGCGCGAGTACTACCAGAAGCTCAACATGCCACTCTTCACCTGGTCAAGCTTGGCCGGTGGCTTCTTCTCAGGGCGCTTGCGCCGTGACAACATCGAGACGTTCGAGTCGTATCTCGATAAGTTGGCCGTCGAGGTGTATGCCAACGATGATAACTTCAAGCGTCTCGATCGCGTCCAGC
>Ga0068872_10001962_pt1 | contig 16362 bp, 8 predicted proteins | sample NOAtaG_7_FD_66441 | JGI IMG/M metagenome (GOLD analysis project Ga0068872, IMG submission 66441) | Freshwater lake microbial communities from Lake Erie, under a cyanobacterial bloom - NOAA_Erie_Diel1S_2200h metaG | ecosystem: Environmental > Aquatic > Freshwater > Lake | place: USA: Ohio, Lake...
GGCGTCCGGTGGCTCATCCTACCCCCCGGCGACTCAGTCGCTGGATGCGTTCGACTGTTGGCGCCGGGGCACCTGGCGCGGTGGTCGAGATATCGGAGAGGATGCTATTGGAGCGACGTTGCGAAGGAATCACCTTCGATGTGCTGGTGGTCCCATCGCTGCGGCCCAGCCAGCGCGGCGCCTCCAACCTGCCGCCGAATCTATGGCAGGAGGGATTGGAGCGGCTTTGCGGGCAACTGAAACCCCATGGACTGATCCTCTACAACACAGACGACGCCAAAGCGTATCAGTGGATGGAGCAGTCGAAGGTACCGGGCATCAGCTATGGGCTGGATGCCGATGCCGATGTGCGAGGAAGGCGACTGAAAAGCGCGCCTGGGGAGTTGTCGATGATGGTGACGGCTGGGTGTCAGTTGATGCCGCTGACCAGCAAGCTGATCGGGGATCATTCGGCTCGCCATCTGCTGGGAGCGATCGCTACAGGGTACGCTTTCGGATTGGAACTGCATGAAGTGATCGGCGGAGTGGAGCGGTTGCAGAGGATTCCAGGGAGGATGCAGCGTGTGTTGGTGGGACAGGAGGTCCCGGTGACCATCGACCTAGCCAACCAGCCTGATCGTCTGGCGGTAGCTCTACATGGGTTGGCCCAGCAACATTCGGCACCGATCCACTGCGTGGCGGAAGTACCCCACGATGCGACGGCCGAGGTCCGCGCCGCCTACGGGCGCGTGTTGGAGCGGAGTGCATCTCACATCTACCTGACGCAATCGCGTCGGCCTGGTCAGGCGGGCCAGAGAGCGACCTGGGAAGTGCTGGACGGATGCAAACGACCAGCCGCCATCCATCTGGTACCCAACCGACAGAGCGCGATCGAACTGGCGATTCGCAGTGCGGTCGACGGAGATCAAGTGCTACTGGCTGGCTGGGGGGCCGATCGATGGACCAGCGGACAGGACCGCCAGCCGCAATCCGATCAGGCGGTAGCGGAAGCGGTATTGAGGGAGGTGGCAGCGCAGAGTCCGGTCCGTCATTCCGCATCGATCGATCCTGCCACGGACCTGGGATGAACCGATAAGAATGTGCATCGCCGGCCCGCTGAGGCGGGCCATTTGCAACCGCAGTTGCTACCTCCAGTCACCCTCTTCTTCAGAGGGTCGCAAGGAACGATCGGGGAGGTGGCATCGCCATTGGTAGTTTCATCGCCGAGGCTACTCCAACCTCCCAGTGGGAGCGTGTGATCATTGGTTTTGGAAGAGATGGCTAGTTCGATCTCTTCGTAAGAACAGCGATGAAGACACGGCTACTCCTCCTGCACCGCCCTGCCCTGCCAATGGCTCTCTCACTCTTCAAAATCTATACGTCGAAGTATAGAATGAAAAGAGTAGGAACTGCGGCAAGGTATTTCTATCGACTTTGTCGCGCTGTGACGCGGGGGGCCGGATGCGGCTTTCCTGCAGGAGGAATCTTTCGATGAGTGCAGTCAACGCGTTCTGGGGGCTCCTTGGGGCCGTGCTTATCGCCTCCTTCGCGACGGCTCAGGAGGAGTTCGAGAAGGCGCCGATCGAGTATTCGATCAGCAAGCCATCCAATCGGATCGAACGCCTGCAGGTGCGGATCGATCGTGGCGAGGTGGTGCTGGAGCATGCTGATGGCACCGGGTATCTGGAATCGTTGTTGCGGGAGTTGGAGATACCGGCTTCGTCGCAGACGTTGGTCTTTTCCAAGACCTCGCTTCAACTTCAAAGAATTAGTCCGAGGACGCCACGGGCGATCTACTTTTCCGATGACATGTACATCGGGTTTTGTCAGCGTGGCGATGTGCTAGAGATCTCGGCGGTCGATCCGATGCTGGGGACGGTGTTTTATACCTTGGCGCAGCAGAAGGAGAATCAGGCGCCTCGATTCCAGCGACAGGTCGAGAACTGTCTGGTCTGTCACAGTTCGTCGCGGACCGAGAATGTCCCAGGGCATCTAGTCCGGTCGCTTCTGGTCGCCTCCAGTGGGCATCCGATCCTTTCGGCTGGCAGTCGGATCGTCAACCATACCACACCGATCGAAGATCGTTGGGGAGGTTGGTATGTCACAGGAAAGCCGAATGGTTGGAAGCATCAGGGAAACCATTGGGCAGAGGGGGATCAGCAGCCAACGCAGCGCGAACCGCTGGGAGGCAATCGCGCATCGCTGGAGGGGCTTTTGGCGACGGATCGTTATCTGACTCCTCATAGTGATGTGGTGGCGTTGATGTTGCTGGAGCATCAGGTGCTGGTGCACAATCGCATCGCCGCTGCTCAGTTCACCACGCGGCAGGCGCTTGCCTACAACGCCATGATGAACGAGTTGCTTGAGGAGCCGCAGGGGAGGATGTTGGAGAGTACGACGCGGCGGATCCAGAGTGCTGGCGAGAAGCTTCTGGAGGCCGTTTTAATGACCGGGGAGGCGGCTTTGCCGGAAGCGGTCGAGGGGACATCGACCTTCACTGCCGATTTCCTAAAGTCGGCCAAACGCGACTCCCTGGGGCGATCGCTTCGCGATTTGGACCTGCAGTTCCGGTTGTTTCGATATCCTTGCAGCTATCTGATCGATTCCGAGGCGTTTCGGGCGTTGCCAGAGCCGATGCAGGAATACTTTTGGAAACGGATGGGCCAAGTGCTTGCTGGAGAGGATTCCAGCCGTGCGTTCCAGCATTTGAGCAACGAAGATCGCGATGCTATCGGGCAAATACTGAGGGAGACCGTCCCGGCCGCTGGAAGCCGACTGCGTTAGTCGATCGGAATATCTACCGCAGTGCGATACTGTTCCTATCGCCATTGGCCATCAGGACCGATCTTGGCCTTGCCCTGAGCTTCCTGGGCCAATCGATGCTGCGATCCAAATTCCGTATGGCTCAGGAGTCTGCCAGATGACGCCAGCGGCGATCTTTCGCTAGAAGCTGGCGATAGATCGATGCCATCCTCTCCATCCTCTTTTGGAACGAAAACTTCTGCTCGATGTGCTGCCGGCCTGCGATTGAAAACCGCGCCGCTGTGCTTGGCTCCTGGATCGCCTCCAAGATCGCATCTTGCATCGCTCTAGGGTCCTCCGCATCGACCAGCCAGCCTGTCTGTTTGTCCTGAACGAGAGCCGGAATCCCGTTGACGCTGGTCGCAGCGACTGGGGCACCATAGGCCATCGCCTCCAGGATGACGTTCGGTAGCCCTTCCCGAATGCTGTTGAGAACAAAGAGGTCGAGCGCCTGATAGAAGAGATGATTGGGGGAAAGGAGTCCGAGCAGCCGAATGGAGCCCCCCAGGTTGGCTTCCTGGATTGCTGCTTCGATCGCCGGGCGGTCGGGTCCTTCTCCAGCGATCCACAGATGAAGCGGTCGGTCGATCGATCGAGCGACTTTGGAGAAAATCGCAACTAGTTGTGGAAACCGTTTCTCTTCGGAAAGCCTAGCGACCGAGCCGATCAGCAGTGCGTTGGGTTCGAGGATCTTTCGGGCCTGTGGTTCGGATTCCAGACCTAGTTGTCTGAGCAATTGCAGTTTCGCTTCCGAAGTGGAGACGGTTCGGATCGCTTCCACCGTATCGATCCCATTGTAGACCAAGTGGATTCTTCGCTCTGGAACTCCGATCTTGTGGCATCTTTCGACTAGGTCATCTGAGACGCACACGACCGCTTCGTACCAGGGGACGCAATTCCGATCAATCCGTTCATAGATCGGGGCTCGTCCCAACATGTTGGTCCAGCCGTGTAGCATCGTTGCCAGATGGCATTTCCAAAACAATCTCACGACAAGTCCAATGGCGTTGGCCTTGTAATCGTGGCACTGGAGGATGTCTATCTTCTGCTCTCTGCACAGCTGCAGGACACGCCATACGGTCCGCCAGTCACGAAAACCGTGGTCTTCGATCGTGAAAAGAGGGCAGTCGTTTTTTCTGGCTCGTTCCACCAGCATCTGGCGAATCTTGTCATCCGGCGGATGCATGTAGGCCGCCATGGCATCGAAGCCAAGGGGGCGGATGAAGCGTGGAGAATTGAAGATGGTCTTCTCGGGGCCGCCACCGCTGTTACCCACCACGCGCAGGTGAAGAATCCTGGGGCGATCAGCCATCGACGGTCATCCCGGTGTCAGAAGCGAATCCTGTAGCGGCGATCGACCTGCCAGCGGCCGCCGGATCCCCTGCTCTTCAGTGTACTTGTTGACGGCTCAGGGGCAAAGTGACTCCGTTGGGTAGTGTGTACCGGGGTAGCGATTGGAGGGACTTTGGCGGCCTTGCGCATGGTGCCGCTTCTACCAAATCGGGGAGATATGCGTTGACAGGAGGGGCCTCATGGGGTGGTGCGGTTCGATTGTGACGGCCTCAGGCGAATCGCAGTCCTCGTTTCCAAGGCGATGCCGATATGCGACGTGGAGAGGAGGGGCGATGGATCGAAGGTTGTGGATCGAAGGACTTTGGATGAGCCTGCTGGGAGGCATTGGGATCGGTTCGTGCGCCTCGCTGCGAACGCCGATGGCTCATGCATCCCCCATGCTGGCGGATCGTTTGATCTCCGCGCCTCGGTTTGGTCATTTTCAATTGCCCCCCGCACCAGGAGAGACAACACCACCGATCCTCACCGCTTTGTTGAGTATCCCGGACCAGCCATGGATCGCCTGTTCGGGGGATGATTACTGGATCCGATCGGTCGATCCGAAGGATCAGCGAATTGTCGAGGCATGGCCGGCCAATCGACAGTGGATCAGCCACCTGCGGTGGGATGCAAGAACCCGATCGATTGTGGGATGCGGACGGGATGGGAAAGTATGGCGCAAGCCGATGAACGGCTCGCCTTCGGCTACGCAGTGGGGTCTACCGATATCGCTGAAGGACCTGCATTCGATTCCGTGGAGTGACGTAAGAGAGCTGGCGTGGATCGCCAGCGACGATCGAGGCGATGTCGTGTCGATCGATGCAACGACCGACGAGATTCGCATGTGGTGGAGCGATCGGTCGCAGGGACCATGGAGGATCGCCCTCCACTCGGAGCAGAAGGTGGTCGCGTTGGCAGGACGGACCGGTGAAGTGGTTCTTTTGGAATGGCCTAGCGGCAAGGAGATTGTCCGGCGACGTCTTCATCGCGCACCGATACGGGCCATGGCAATCGATCCCGATCGCAACCTCCTGTTCACGGCATCCGAAGATCGGGTGCTGCAGGCTTTGGATCTAGCTAGCCACGAAAGCCACAGAATATCGATCGACGACCCAACCCCATGGACTGCGATGATCATGGCCGACCGTCGATTGCTGGCCCTCGGTGGGCAGGACGGGACGATCCGATGGATCGATCGAGAGGAGCGGATCGAGGTGGACCGATGGGAGGGGCATCAGGGGACCCTTACCGCTCTTGCGGTTCATCAGGACTTGCTGATCTCAGCCAGCTATGACGCCACGATCCGCTTTTGGCCTTTGGCGGATCTTGGCCATCGGCTTGCCGGACGACTGCAGGGGAGGAGGGTGCCATGAACCTTTCTCAGATCCTTGCTGCTCTGAAGCGATCGTGGAAATCGCATCGATCCCGAGCTCTTCAGGGGATTGTGACACGATACGATTTCGATGGGCAGCAAGCCCCCGGGAGAATGGGCCGTCGTTGTTCGATGGAAGCGATGGAGCCACGGCTTTTGCAGTATGCCGAACCGATCGACATAGGAATGATCTACGTCGAAGAAGATGTCGGGTCGGACGCACATGGCGATCTTTTCCACGTTCAGTTTCTCGGCGGAGCTCAAGGGACTCGCCTACAGCAACTGATTCTGTCGACCGATCAAGGACCGGCTGGTTTCTCGGTCGGCGATGCCATCTTCGATACGATCGATGGTGGGCTTGGGGCCGACCATGCCTATGGGTTTCGGATCGAACGGCTGGAGGCGGCCGATCCGGCGGCGCGCGTTGAAGCGATCGTTGTGGATGGGGGCATGGAGCTGGTCCTGAACTTCTACCACTTTCAGTCAGGGGACAAGCTGGTATTCAGCATCGATGTGGATGAGATCCAGCATTTGGCGTCGCCAGGAGCATCGCCAGCGGAATTCAATGAAGGGGTCGACCCGATCACCTCTGGGGTGGAGTTCCAGGGGGCCAAGTTGCGTGCGATCTGGGAAGCGCCCCACTTTCAGCCAGCCAGCGCCGATGGGACGTTTTGGAACAGCTACGACACCGCGCTCGATGCGACCCAGTTGGACCTACCACAGGACAATGCCGAGGGGAAGCGAGACAGGTCTGCTGGTGCCTTTCTGGAAGCCAAGCAGCAACCGCTGCCGATACGGATATCAGGAAAAGTTTTCGTCGATGACAATCGCAACGGCTTTCAGGAGTCGGGCGAGTTGGCATTGGCGGGGGTGAGGCTGAGCCTTTGGAAGGAGGCAGCGGGGCAGAGCGTGCCGCTCGATCTCACCGCAGTGACCGACTCCCAGGGGCGATACCTGTTTGGTGCCGACCAGCCTCTGACGCCTGGCGTCTATGAAGTTCGGCAGGAACAGCCGGTAGGCTACAGGTCGCTGGATGCAATCCCTGGGCGAATCGAAGGCCAAGGGGTGGTGGGGCGGCGCGTTTCCGGCGATACCAATCGACTGGCGGAGATCTCCATGCCGCTGGGGGGCCAGGAGGCGGTGGAGCTGAATTTCACCGAAATCTTCTACGCCTCGCTGGAAGGATCGGTCTGCCTTGCGGCACCTGCTAGCGACTGTTTTGGGTCCGAGGGAAATTCCGAAAAGACGCCGCTGGAAGGGGTTCTGGTCACCTTGCTGGATGCGGCGGGTAAGGAGATCGCGACGACCCGTTCCACGGGCGATGGTAGCTACCGATTTGATCGCGTGGTTCCGGGGGTCTACACGCTCGTGGAAACCACCCCAGACCAGTGGTTGGAAGGATCCGCAAGGCCAGGGGCCATCGACGGTAACGCATCTGGCGTGCTGGCTGGTCCCAGCCGCATCGTCGACATCCGATTGGAGCCGGGCGATCGAGCGGTGGGGTACGATTTCTGCGAGTGGCGTCCAGCGTCGATTTCGGGCTATGCCTACGAAGATCGCCTGGATGATGGGAAACGAGATCCCGCGGATCCACCGCTGTCGCAGGTCCGCATTGTGCTCCGCGATGCGAGCGGACAAGCGGTGGCGGAAACGAGGACCGACGCGCGCGGTTACTATCGATTTGATCGCTTGATGCCCGGGCGGTACCAGGTCGAGGAGTCGACACCTGATGGATATCAGGATGGCAAGGACCAGGTGGGAACGATTGGCGGTCGTCCCGTCGGATACCTAGCCGCTGGCGGGGATCGGATCGAGGGGATCGATCTTCCGTCGGGGAAGGATGCGGTTGAATACAATTTCGGGGAATGGCGTTTGGGTTCCCTGGCCGGTCGCGTATGGGCCGATGTCGATGGCGATTGCGTCCGAGAACAGGGGGAACCGGCGATTGGTGGCGTCGAAATTTCCCTGCTGGATGCGACGGGCCGTCGAGTGCAGACGACGCGTACCGATGCCGATGGATTCTATCGCTTCGATGGACTGAGACCTGGTATTTATGGGATCGAGGAAACTCAGCCGGTAGGTTTTTTTCAAGGAGGACAGCGACCCGCACCTGGTGCGACGGTCGATGCCATCCAGACCGATCGGTTTCTTGGGATCGTGTTGGAGTCTGGCCAGCAGTGGTCCCCTTTTGATTTCTGCGAAGCGCCTCCGGCGATGATCTCCGGCTACGTGTTCCAGGATGGACCGGTCCTTCGAACGCCCGACGGACGACCACCCATGGCATTGCGTCCCGTGCGAGACGGGATCCGATCTTCCGATGATCTTCCGATCGCCGGAGTGAGAATCACGTTGCGCCGCGCCGATGGGTTGCCCGTCGATGCTGGTGGATTGCTGCCGGGGGCTTATGGTCCCGAAGGGGTGGTGGCAATCACCGATGCCAACGGGTACTTCCAGTTCCTCGGCCTAGCGGCTGGAACCTACCACCTATACCAGGAGCAGCCGGTGGGGTGGTTTGATGGAATCGATACACCAGGTCAGCTGGCCTCCTACGCCACCAATCCAGAAGATCGGCCCTGGAGTGACGCGCAGTTCCGACTCATGGAGATCCTTCAAAGGCAGGCAGGGACTGATCCAGGGAGTGATGGAATCCTATTGATTTCGCTCGGTCCTGCAGCTCGTTCCGAAAATCACTGGTTCAGCGAAGTGCGTGTGGAGCAGGAGCCGCAGGTGCCGCCACAGCCCCTGAGGCTGCCGGAGTGGCCGCGAGTGTTCGAGGATCCCGATTTGTTTGACCCGTGGCCACGGGTTCTGCCACCTTGGATCGGACCTCCTCCTGCCGACCCCCTGTTGCTTCACGGAGGCTTCAGCGGAGGCTACTCGTGGCACTTGAGCATTCTGGATGCCGGATTCCCTCGCGGGGAGAGGCCGGAGCAGCGAGTGGTGCGCGAGAGGATGGAGCGGGCGGCCTCCAGGTTGGATCTTGGGCGCTGGACAGTGGTGGGGCTTGAGGAAGGAAGCTGGTCGTTCATATCGACCGAACCGCTTTCGAGGAAGCCCTCCAAGGCTGCATTCCATTTGCCAGGGGCCAAGCAGGTAGCTGGGGATTTCAATGGGGATGGCGTCGATGAGGTCGCCCTGTTCATCGATGGGGAATGGTTGATCGACCTGGACGGTGATGGACGTTGGGGACGCAGTGACCTTTGGGCGCAGCTTGGATCCCGCGAGGACCTTCCGGTGGTCGGCGATTGGGATGGAGATGGCCGCGATGACTTGGGAATCTATGGTCCTCAGTGGCCCAGGGATGCCGAAGCGGTACTGAAAGAGCCGGGGTTGCCCGATCAGGCGAATCAGGCCCCCTTTAGCCGCCCGATGAATCTCCCGCCTCGGGCGCAGGATGCCAACGACAAGATCCGATTGATTCAGCGATCCGACGACACTCAAGGCCGCGGTGATTTGATCGATCACACCTTCCTTTTTGGAGATCCGCGAAGCCTGCCTTTGGTCGGAGATTTCAATGGCGATGGAATCGATACCATCGCGGTCTATCAAGACGGCCAGTGGCTACTGGACACCAACGGTGACGGCCGGGCTTCGAACGAAGATCGGTCCTGTCGATTCGGGCAGTCGGGCGATATCGGACTGGTCGGCGATTTCGATGGAGATGGTGTCGACGAGATCGCGGTGCTCCGTGGGGATCAGATCTTGATTGACTCCAATCACAACGGTTCCCTAGATGCTGCCGACCAGGTCCTTTCCACGGCGGGTGCGGGGGACGCTTTGCTGGTGGGGGACTTCGATGGCGACGGCAAGGATGAACCGGTGTGGCTGGATCCCCAATTGGGCAAAAGTTCGCAGAGCGCGTCGGGAGACCGGACCGCGCGTTGACGACACTCTCCAGGTGCTGAACTCCCCTACCCTTTGGTTTCGGCCCATTCCCTAGATTAGGCCAGCTCTAGGGGTAGGCCAGCTCTAGGGGTAGGCCAGCTCTAGGGGTAGGCCTGTTGAGCATCCCCGGACGATCGGTAGCCTCGATGTTGTTGCCAGGACGCGTACCATCCCATGCCTTCCCCTTGTAAGGATGAGCTGTGGCCGGCATGATTGGAGAAGAGTCGGAACGCCAGGGGCTGGCGGCGATAGAGTGAATAGAGTAGAGGAGTCGCCGGGAAGATGCAGCTTGTCCGTTTCTGTCGACACGACGGCACCCTGGGATGGGGGCTCAATACTCCAGTCGGAGTGCAGGATTTGACCGCGTCGGATCCGACGCTGCCGAAGAGCATGACTCAGGTGATCGACCAGTGGGATTCCCTCCTTCCTCGCATCCAGCGGCTGTCGTTGCGTTTAGGGGTGGTTGAGGAACCGGTTCGTCTGCTATGTCCGCTCGATCGTCCCGGCAAGATCTTCGGTGTTGGGCTCAACTACCAAGATCACGCAGCAGAGGGAGGGCGATTGATCGGTGAGGAGCCGGTGATTTTCAGCAAGATGCCGACATCGCTTAGCGGCCCCTTTGACCCGATCTTCCTGCCACCTCAAAGTGAACAGGTAGATTACGAAGCCGAGCTGGTGGTGGTCATCGGAAGAAAGGTGCGGTGGGCTGACGCGAAGGAGGCAGCGGAGTCGATCTTTGGGTATGCCGTTGGCAATGATGTGTCGGCAAGAGACTGGCAGAAGGGAAAGCCAGGCGGTCAATGGCTGCTTGGGAAGAGTTTTGATTCCTTTGCTCCGATCGGACCAGGGATCACCCTGGCCAGTTCCCTTCGAAATCCGCTCGATCTGAAAATCGAACTGCGGATCGGTGATCAGCGATTGCAAGACTCGTCCACTTCCCAGATGGTATTCACTCCCGTCGCACTGGTGGAATACCTTTCCTCGGTTCTAACGTTGGAGACAGGTGATCTCATCTTCACAGGGACACCCTCGGGCGTGGGTGTCGCCCGCACGCCGCCCAGGTTTCTGACCGAGGGCGATCTGGTGGAGGTATCGATTGAGTCGCTGGGGACGATTCGAAATCGATGCCATCGGCAGAGCGATCCAAGGGCTGGGTGACTGGGGTTTATCGAGTGCGCAACAAGGGTTTTGGATCGGTAGGCTGAACCAGGGAGTTTTACGTCATGAATCCTACGCATCGTCCGATGGACATCCCACCGCCATCGACTGTCCCTGTTCAAGGATGGCACTGCTCTCACTTTTTTTATCGATGGAATCGCGATCGTATCGCCAGCATGAGCGAACCGGATCGCAGGTCGGCCCGCCAAGAGATTCGCAATTTGCTGGATCCAAGCGAAGCGGATCGACCTCAACGTTTCCAGCGGGCAGCGGTGGTGGGGCACAAGGCCGATCTGGCGCTGGTGATGATGGACCCCGATCCACTGAGAATCAATGCCATCCATCAGCGGTTGATGCAGTGTCGATTCGGCGAATTGTTGCAGCCTACTTACTCGTTCGTCTCGATGTCGGAGGTTTCTGAGTATCTACCCGACAAGGAACAGTACGCAAAGCGTTTGATCCATAGCGGTGAAGAGGCTGATTCCGCTACCTTTCAGGCCAAGGTGGCATCCTACGAGAAGAGGCTGCCGATGATGTTGGCCCAGCGACTAGCCCCTGAGTTTCCTGATTGGCCGGCGCTCTGTTTTTATCCGATGAACAAGGTCCGCAACGTCGGGGCCAACTGGTTTGCTCTTCCCTTCTCGGAGCGTCAGGAGTTGATGAGCGAGCATGCGCAGAGCGGCATGGCGTTCGCCGGCCGAGTGACGCAGTTGGTGACCGCTTCAGTGGGGCTGGACGACTGGGAATGGGGGGTGACGCTGTGGGCTCGCAATCCCCAGTACTTGAAGGAAATCGTTTATACCATGCGTTACGATCGAGCCAGTGCCCGATACGGTCAGTTTGGCCCCTTCTACACCGCCTACCCGATGTCGGTCGACGGTGTCATGGAGCACACTTGGCGGATGTAGGGCCATTGGCGAGGTGACTGCCCTTTGCGAGGCGAAGCCTCACGGAAGTTCCACTCCCATCTCCCGAACGATATGTTTGCCCGGGTAGGCAACTCCTGTCACCCAGAGAACAAACCGGATATCGACGGCGATGGAGCGACTGTAATCGGGATTCCAAGCAAAGTCATTGATCGTGGCTTCGAAGGTGCGGTCAAAGTTGACCCCTACCAACTCCCCTCGCGCATTGAAGACGGGGCTTCCCGAATTGCCGCCAGTCGTGTCGGTGTCGTAAAGAATCGCTACCGGTACTTGACCGGTCGCTGGATCGACCAGATTGGCGAACTGACCTTTCTTGTGTGCAACCAAAACGTCTTCGGGAGTGATGAATGGCTCGACGCCTGTCGTCTTTTCTAGAAGGCCTCCCAGTGTCGTGATGGGTGACTTATAGATCGCATCGGAGGGCGAGTAGCCACGGACATGCCCATAGGTCAGACGCAGCGTGGCGTTGGCATCTGGGATGAAACGGCTGTCGAGAAACTGACGCTTCACATCGATCAGCTCGCCGTAGGCCTGCGCCAACTTGCCTTCCACCTCTTTATCCCGTTCACGCAATTTCAGGTAGTGTGGGTACAGTTCGATCATCCACTGCAGCAGTGGATCGGATATCCCAGCCAATTGCTGGGGATTCATCTCCAGAAGGCGCTCGATCTGAGCCGGGATGCCCACCTGCGAAGAGGCGAATAGTCGCTTTGCGGTCTTCGCGAAATCACCATCGCCAGGAAGCTTTTCCTCGAGGGCTTGGATCTGTCGAGCAGCGGGGATTCCAGCGAGGCGTTCCAGCATCCCTGCCAGCAGGATCTGATCGGTGGCAGGGTGCCAGTCTTGAGCGTCCAGTAGCAATTGCTGACGGGTCTGATCCCAGTTGCGATCCATGTAAGGTGACTCCCGCTCCAGGTCCCCCTTCGACCGCTCGTGAGCTGCGTCGACGATGGTGAAAGCGAACGAGAGAGCTCGGCAGGCTGATCGCAGTTCTTTCAGATGCAGCTCCAGTGGTGCGGCGTCGGTCATTTCTTTGTAGACCTGATCTAGTTGATCGAGCAGTTGTCCATAGCGGGCGCTGCGCTGTGGGTCAGCAGCGATGAACTCTCGAAGCTGCATTTCCTCTTTCGTTTTGGCCGCCAGGATTCCTTTGCGTTGCATGCCCAACAATTGTCCACGCGATCGCTTTTCGACATTGGCCATCGATTTTGTACGGGAGGCATGTCGAATCGCCACTTCGCGATCGGCCTTCCCGGCAGCTTCCATTTCCGAGATCTGCCAACTGTAAAGCGAAACGATCGTGGGCAGGCGTACCGATTGTTCGTATTGAAGAAAGCTGGCCGTGCGATGGCGAACGGTTCGTCCTGGATAACCCAGTAGGAAGACGAGGTCCTCTTCGGCGACTCCCTTGGGTTCGACACGAACCACGCGTTTGGGACGATAGGGGACGTTCTCTTTGGCATAGGAGGCGGAGCTACCATCGGGGGCCGTGTACGCTCGCATCAGCGAGAAGTCCCCCGTGTGCCGCGGCCACTCCCAGTTATCCGTTTCCCCTCCGAAGGCTCCGATGGAAGCCGGAGGGGCAAAAACCAAGCGAATGTCCTTCAGATAGGTATAGAGAAATAGGTAGTAGCTCTTGCCGATGAACATCTCCGCCACTTCCGCCCGCAATCCAGGATTCGCCTTCTCGGCTGCCTGCTCCAGTTCCTTTCGCCGTCGATCGATCGCCTTGGTGCGATCGGCAAATCCCATATCCGGAGTAGCGGCAGCGAGGACTGCTTCTGAGACATCCGTGAAGCTCTCGGTGATTCGAACGGTGTATCCGGGAGCAGGGATTTCTTGAAGGCGCGTCGCTGCGACGAAGCCCTGTTCGAGATAGTCCTGCTGCTTATTGCTGGCGTTTTGTATCGCCTCAAAAGCGCAGTGATGATTGGTGATGATGAGTCCTTCGGAGGAGACGAACGAGCCGGTGCAGCCGTTGACGCGACAGATTCCCTGTACCAACCCGATTCCATCCGGATTGAACAGTTCACGAGGTCCGAGTTGAAATCCCCTCGATGGCAGATCAAGGCGTTCCAGTTCGGTCATCGGGAACATGCCTTCTTCGGCAAGCGTTGGCTTTGGCAGGCCGAGGATCCAGGGCAAGAGGATCCAGAGGAAACTGGGTTTTGCGGAGTGGAGCATCGTACCGGAGGCTTTCTGAGAAAAGGTTCCTTGGCCGCTTTCTTCAACTCAAACCGATCCCTTGATGATCGGTGCCGTGGAGCCTTCAGGCCAAGGGGGAAACGGTTCTAAAAAGAAAGGAATGCCATATCGCCAGATGCAGTGCCTTGACGAACTTTTCAGGACTTGCCGCCAAGACGATTGCTCAGGTCTCTGAGGTAGGCCGTGAAAACGGGGGGGCCTGAGGGAAGCTTTTGCATTGTGATGGTCAGTTCGCAATCAAATTCCTCGCCTCCTTTCCGCATCGCCTGGATTTCGACTCTTTTGCCGATGACCGGGCCATGGCCAGTCGCCAGGAAATGCGCCATCCCGCGTCGATGAGCTTCGCGATATCGATCGGGGATGATGAAGTCGGAAAGTGATTTGTTTAAGACTTCTGGACGCGAGTAGCCGAAAATGGCCTCGGCAGAAGGATTGAACTGGATGACATCGCCATGGTGGTCGATCATGATCACCGCATCCAGGGCGCTCTCGATCATGGCATCGATGCGTTGCTGACTGAAGCGACGATCTTCTTCCATCGCCGCGATCGCAGATGATGAGTGGATGTCGCGACCCACAGCGTAGTAGGCGTTTTCTTCGGGGAGTTCCAGAGTAACCCATTCCATCCATCGGTAGCTACCATTGGGATCGCGTAGGCGATTTCGAAATCGCTGCGCGGGCTGGCCATTCTGCATCTTCACCAGCCCGCCCCAAGGTTCCTGGCGGTCCTCCGGATGGAGATACTCATGGAAGGGAACCGACTGCAGAGTTGCAGAATCCAGGCCGGTGAACTCCATCAGTTTGGGGCCGAATCGACGAAGGTAACCATCCTTGCCGATCACACAAAAAAGGTCGTTCGAAAGCGCAAAAAATCGGACCTGATCTCTTTCTATGCGACGCAGGTCGGACTCCAGGTACTCGGTGATCGCTTCGGTGACCTCTCCTGCATCTCGGGGCCTCGACGAGGGATCGAACGCAAGGCATCGACGTGTCAGATCGATCAACGTCTTTTCGGCTCCACACCGTTTGAGAAGCAGGTGGGTTTCTTGGAGCTCACCACGTCGAGCCTGTCGGATGACGGTCTTCTGGTCGTGTCCTTGGTAAGGGGGATGCCCCGTGAGGATTTCACAAAGGATGCCCCCAAGACAAAAAACGTCGGCTGCCTTGCCAATGCGAAGTGTGTCTCCTCTAGCCTGCTCGGGGGACAGATAGGCTACCGTTCCGATGACCGAACCGTTGAGCGTCAGTTGGTTGCTGTTGCTCGATCCCACCATGGAAGAAGCCACCAGCCATTCCGAAACTGCTTCTTCACTGTCTATGTCCGAATCCTCGACGGTCGACGGAGGGTCTGTCGGTTCCGGAATCCGTGGCATGGAATCTTTTACTGGAAACGGATTGATCCTTTTGGCAAGCCCCCAGTCGAGCACCTGGACGGTTCCCAAATCGCCGGCCATCACATTTTGAGGCTTCAGATCACGATGTACGATTTGGCGATCATGTGCGTACGCGATAGCCTGACAGATCTTGGCAAAAATCTGAATGAATCGATTGAGGTCTTTCTTCGGATCTGGTCGGCTGCGAAGCAGTCGTGAAAGCGTTTGCCCTTCGATGTAGCTCATGACAAAATACGGCCTGCCGTCTGGTAGCTCGCCGCTTTCATGGACCGCGACAACCGACGGGTGTTGCAGTTGCGCGTGCAGATGGGCTTCCTGAAGGAATCTCTGTTTGCGTCGCGACGAGTTCCCAAACTCCGGGCGTAGCGTTTTGATCGCAACACGACGCCCCAACAAAGGATCAAATCCCAGAAGGATAATCCCCATTCCACCTTCCGCGATCTTGCTGAGGATCTGGTAGCGATCGACCATTGCAGGAAAAGCTGCCGCGACGGAGTCCTGTTTGTCGGACACCGCCGTTCCATCGGCGATCGATTTTTCGACGCCATCTTCGTCAAACGAAAAATTCGCATCCCCACCATCGATCGTCGAGGGATCCTTGTCGGCTTCCGACTTTGGAGCGGTCCCCTCATTGGCTTCCGCGCCGTGTGCTGCAGAGAAGCCCTCAGCGGTCCAAGTTGAACGTCCTTCGCTAAGGGAAGCCTCTGGTGGTGCATGTGGGAGAATCCCAGCGGCATGCTGACGAAGCGGTTCGGGGAGACCAGCCAGCAGAAATTCCCGCGCGGCCATCCAGGCGTGCAATCGTCCAAGATTCCTCGACTCAGAGGACTCGGTCGACAATGGATCTTCGGGATGCTGGCCCATGAATAAGCGCTCGAGTGACAGGGGAGGTCTTTCTCCCGTACGCTGCGAATCGTCCCAGTCGTTATAGACTTACTAAGGTGTTATTATTCTCACACCCAGGCGATTAATGCGACTGCTTTGCTTCAGTTTTCCAGCTTTTTTCGCCGAGCATGTGCGGCTTGGGGCGCAGACTCCCGGGGATGCCTGGAATCGAGGTGACTCCTCCTTGATCAGGGGGTGCGGTGATCCGTTTGACCAAAAGCCAAGGGTAAGTCGATTGCTGCGGTCTCCTGAAGTTGGCTTGCACAAGATTGGGCGGGGAGTTCAAGCAAAGGTCGAGGGAGAAAGGAATCTGCGCAACAGCCCTGGAGGAATCCCCCGGGATTTTGACTTAGAAAGCCTACTGCTTCCGATCGGTTGGTGTGTCGCGATTAGGGGAACATCGCCGCTGGGTGGTGGATCCCGT
>Ga0068872_10001963_pt1 | contig 16357 bp, 13 predicted proteins | sample NOAtaG_7_FD_66441 | JGI IMG/M metagenome (GOLD analysis project Ga0068872, IMG submission 66441) | Freshwater lake microbial communities from Lake Erie, under a cyanobacterial bloom - NOAA_Erie_Diel1S_2200h metaG | ecosystem: Environmental > Aquatic > Freshwater > Lake | place: USA: Ohio, Lake...
GCCTTTGAAATACGGTCCCGGACCGAACAGTACAATTTTCTTCATTCCTCGCAGCGATTCACTCCTTCTTCAGGAGGCGAACATAGTGCTTTTTCATTTATCGCGGGCGCCTGTCCCTCGCTCGCCTGCTGCTTCGACACGCTCTGCCTGAATCGGCGAGCTCAGCGGCGAGGGCCACCGGGTGCTTTGGTACAATCTTTCCGGCGGTGAGCCACCGGAAAGGATTTCCCCGTCGCCCCCTGGCGCAGGTATCAGTTCAACAATTTAGCAGTAAGTGAATATTCCCTTGAAAGCCCTTTCAAAAAAATTCTGCCCCTCATAACAAGTGCTGCAAAACATGACGGAACTTAGGATCCGTCAGAAGAAGAGAATTACACCTGCTCCGGGGATGGAAGTCAGGCCAGAATCCTAACCGGATCTTCCAGCAATCCTTTGAAGGTTTGCAGGAAGGCAGAACCCACGGCGCCGTCCACCACGCGGTGGTCGCAACTTAAGGTTACCTTCATCACATTGGTGGCAGCAAACTGGCCGTCTTTTACCATTACGGTCTCTTTAATTCCGCCAACAGCCAGGATACAGGCATCCGGCGGATTGATGATGGCAGTGAATTCATCGATTCCGAACATGCCCAGATTGCTGATGGTAAAGGTACTTCCTTCCCAGTCAGAAGGCTGAAGCTGCTTGTTCTTGGCCTTTCCGCCAAGGTCTTTAACCGCCGTGGAAATGGATGAAAGGGAAAGCGAATCTGCAAATCTGATTACCGGAACCAGAAGGCCTTCATCCACGGCCACGGCCACCCCGATGTGGATGTGGTGGTTGTAGCGGATACGGTCCCCAAGCCAGCTTGAGTTAACCTTCGGATGTTTCCTCAGTGCAGCTGCCACGGCCTTGATTACCATGTCGTTGAAGGAAATCTTGCTGCCGGTGTATTCATTGATGCTTTTTCTTGCTTCGATGGCCTTATCCATGTTGATTTCCATGGTAAGGTAGAAGTGCGGAGCCGTGTAAAGGCTTTCTGAAAGCCGTCTGGCAATGGTTTTACGCATCTGCGACAACGGCACATCCTCCCAGGATTCCTGCATTCCGGCGTTTGCTTTCGCAGCGGGTGCGGAAGCTGGCTGTGCAGAAACAAAATTCTGCGGACCTGCCGATTCAACATCGCGCTTAACGATCCGGCCGTTTTCACCGCTGCCAGAAACGGATGATAAATCAATTCCCTTTTCCCGGGCAAGCTGCCTTGCCAGAGGAGAAGCAATTATCCTGCCGGAAGCATCTGCTTTGGGAGCAGCAGCCTGAACCGCAGTGGCCTGCGGAGCCGCCGGGGCCTGTGCTGTTTCAGCAGGTTTTTCAGCCGCCACCGGATTTGAATGAAGTAATGATGAAAAATCAGTTCCTGCCTCACCGATGATGGCAATCACATCGTCCACTCGGGCCGATTCGCCGGCCTTGATTCCTGTGTAAAGGAGAGTGCCGCTTTCATAGCTCTCCAGCTCCATGGTTGCCTTGTCGGTTTCAATTTCAGCAAGCAGGTCTCCGGCCTTCACCTTATCGCCTACCTGTTTGTGCCAGGCAACCAGCGTACCATCTGTCATGGTATCACTCATTTTGGGCATCCGGATGGCCGTTGCATTAACCGGCGCCGGTGCGGCTGCAGGTGAAGGCGCTTTAGCCGCAGGAGCAGGGGCTTCAGAAACCTGCTGGCTTCCGCCGGATGCACCTGATATAAGTGCATCGATGTTTTCTCCGGCTTTGCCGATGACGGCTATAACTGCATCAACGGGTACAGCTTCTTTTTCCTGTACTCCAATGTAAAGAAGGGTGCCGGTTTCATAACTCTCCAGCTCCATGGTGGCCTTGTCGGTCTCCACTTCAGCCAGAACCTCTCCGGCCTTTACCTGATCCCCTACTTTTTTGTGCCATGAAGCGATGACACCTTCTGTCATGGTATCGCTCATTTTGGGCATTTTTATGACTTCTGCCATGGTATCCGGATGTATTTGAAACTGTTTTGGTATCTGTTTTTCGGACCGCGAAGTTAAGCAGAAAAGCAATCCAAGTTTGCCTGATGAAGAAAATGCAGCTCAGATGATTTCTTTTTCAGAAAATCACTGAAATTCGGGCATGAATTTTCAATGGCTGCAGAAACCCGATACTGGGTTTGCTGATGGAATTAAGGTCCTCAGCTTCGTTGTTTTACTGACTTATCTTGCACTTAATGATGCTCAGGCGCAATATGTGCGCGACAGTTCGCAGGCTGCAGTTCCGGATAAAACTGACCCAGTTCCGGAGACGGACTTCAGCCAGAAGCTGGTGCCCGGTGGGAATTTCGGACTCAGTCTGGGTAATCCCTGGTTCCTTGATTTGTCGCCCAATCTGGGGTATCAGGTAAATGAGCGTCTTGTCAGCGGAGCAGGCTTGTCTTATGTGGCGTATGGTACAAGGATTGGGAATGTGAGGTTCCGCTGGGAGCGCTACGGAGGAATGCTATTCAGCCGCTACCGCCTTTTCGACAGCTTTTTTGCCAACGCCGAACTGGAGATGCTCAATGTGGAAGATGAGGAAATCGGAAAACGGGTCTGGATGGTTAATCCACTTGTTGGAGGAAGTTACATTATGCCTTTTGGGAAAAGGGGTGGCTTACAGGCTTCTCTGTTGTATAACCTGAATTACAATCCTTCCCTTTCTCCTTATCCCTATCCCTTTTTCTGGAGGATAGGCTTTTTCCTCTGAATGGTCCTGAATTCTTGCATATTTGCCCTCCTTTTAAAAACTGATGTCTGAAAAAATACGATTTGCCATTGCCGGCTGTGGCCACATAGGAAAACGACATGCAGCCATGGTTATGCAGAACCCCGAAGCAGAACTGGTGGCCATGGCCGATGTAGATCCGGCAAGGGAGAAAGAGGTAAGTGAAGGATTTGGTGTTCCGTTTTTTTCAAGTCTTGAGGCGATGCTGGCCGGAATTGAAAAACCGGATGTCATCAACATATGCACACCCAACAACTTTCATGCGCCGCAGTCCATTACGGCCCTGGAAGCCGGCTGTCATGTGGTGGTGGAGAAGCCTATGGCCTTGAGCAAGGCCGATTGCGAGGATGTGATTTACAAATCCCTGCAGGCAGGCAAACTGGTTTTCTGTGTTATGCAGAACCGCTACTCGCCACCATCGGTCTGGCTCAAAGAGGTTATGAATCGCCGTCTTCTGGGAGAAATCTTTCATGTGCAGATTAACTGCTTCTGGAACCGCGACCAGCGCTATTACAAAGCCGGCGGGTGGAAGGGAAAGGCTGAAACAGACGGAGGCACACTCTTTACCCAGTTCAGCCACTTCATCGACATCATGTTTTGGCTATTTGGTGATATTCAGGATATTCAGGCAAGGTTTTACGATTTCAACCATCAGAGTCTCACGGAATTTGAAGACTCCGGCGTAGCTCAGTTCAGATTCAGCAAAGGCGGTACCGGATCCCTCAATTTCTCCACCTCGGTGTACGATACCAATCTGGAAAGTTCCATGACCATCATCGGAGAGAAAGGCTCCATCAAGGTGGGAGGCCAGTATATGAATGAGGTGGAATATTGCCACGTCAAAGACTATGTGATGCCGGAACTTCCTCCAAGTCTGCCACCAAACGATTATGGCCATTACAAAGGTTCTGCCGCAAACCACCACTTTGTGATTGAGAATGTAGTGAACACGCTGAAAGGCAGGACCGTAGCCACAACCAATGCACTGGAAGGCCTCAAAGTGGTAGAAATCATCGAAAAAATCTATTCCTTAAAAGACAGGACCTAAGGCATGGCAGCTGATAAAAACCAGAAAGCCACGCTGGATACCTACTTCAAAAACAGGGGGATAGATTCCGCCTATTATTTGTCCTTCCAACTGCCGGCCTGGCTCAAGGATGAACTGCCAGAGGAAAAAAGCTGCCGGATTCTGGACATAGGCTGCGGCTTTGGCCAAATGCTTCTCAGAATCCGGGATGAAGGCTACAGCAACATTTCAGGGATTGACATCGGAAGTGAATCAGTTGAGTTCTGCCAGTCACAAGGACTCAAGGTTGAGAAAATTACTTCCATTGAAGAATATTCAAAATCTCATACAGGTGAATATGACATGATTCTGATGAGCCATGTGCTGGAACATATTCCAAAGGAACAAACCATTTCAACCTTAACCGCCATCCGGTCTATGCTTCGGAAAGGCGGAAGTTACCTGGTAATGGTTCCCAATGCGCAAAGCGCTACCGGTGTTTACTGGATGTATGAAGACTTTACTCATCATTTGCTCTTTACAGCCGGAAGTCTGCGCTATGCCCTCCTTTCTGCAGGTTTTGAACGGATTGAATTCCCTGACCCAAAATGCCTGAAAGGACTTTCGGCATGGGGTAAAATGAAAAGGCTTTTCTTCCTCCGTTTGTACGAATGGAAAATCAATTTCTGGAACCGGGCTACTGCGTCCTCTTTCCACAAACCGAGCCCACGGATTTTTTCCTTCGAGGTTAAGGCAAGAGCCTGGTGACAGGGTCAATGTTAATTTAATGTTAATTTCCGGAAGGATGAGATTTCATGCAGCTGGATGAGATTTCTTTTGCAGCCTTAGATGCAGTGCATTTATCTGCATCTTATAAAAAAATTGGAAAGAATTTTACGCATCTGTTTCATCTTTTTTGTGGTGTCAGGAATCTTTGTTTTTTACTCCTGTGGCGTGAAGGATGTGAAAACCAGACCGGAGGATTACCTCTCTGAAAGTCAGCAGACGGCCATTCTTACCCAGCTTGTCTTGAAGACGGCCCGAAAACCGGAAGGATTCGTCACAAAAGCAGAAATGGAAGCTTATTACAAGGCAGAGGCGGGCTCGTACTACTGGCATTTCCTTCATGAGAAAGACGGCCGCTATTATTTTTTTATCTCACGCCCGGCTCCTTCACTTTATGGTAAAAGAGCCGGAATAGGTGGCTATTTTACATCGGATGACAGATTGAGCATCCGGAAATACCGGGAAGTTTTTCAGACATTCAAACTTAAACCGGAGGAAATGGAGCGGAAGGGAGGCATCCTTTTCGAGATGATGGTAAACAATCAGAATCTGCAAGAGTATCAGCCCGGAGGTAAAAAAGCTCAAAGGGAAGAATGGATAGAATTCCCCGATGGCCTGAATTATTTCGATACCCTGAGCCAGGCCTGGAGAACAAAACTTCTGCCCTGAAGCCTAATTTTTTACGAAGCCTGACAAGGCGGCCCGGTTTTCAAAAACCGAAAAAAGGCGGTAGCGCCCCGGTACTTCATCGTCCGAGATTATTTCTACCGGCCCGGAAGTCTCAAAAGTTCTCCTGAGAACCGGAAGACCACTTTCATTGAAAAGCTGCCCCTGCCTGGTATCCAGATCGCTGATGGCGTAGATTTTATTGGAACTTCCAAACTGAAAATGCCTGACGGCAAATCGCTTACCGGGAGATTTGAATTCGAGGACAGGCCGGTAACTCTGGTCAAACAGGGTTACGCTTCCCGAACCCTGCCTGGCAACAACAAAAGTCCGGCCTTTCTGATCAGGACACAGGGTAAACCGGGTATTTACCTCCGGCCGGAAAAGCTGAAGAAAAGAAACCTGTTTACCGGAGAGATTAACTTTTTCCATCTGTCCCAGATCAGATAAACAGTAAACAAAACTGTTTTCTTCTTCCAGTCCCGCTTCAAGAAAAATGGTGGAATAGGAATCGCCTTTGAGTTTGTACGGAAACCCGGCCTGCATCTCCCCTTTGCGATTGGTAAGAAGCAGATTTCCGCCCTTGTCAAGCATCAGGATATAATCTTTTCCGGCAATGCGCATGTGCCGGGGCGCCTGTGCCAGCGGTGCGGCAAGTTTACGCGGATTCCATCCCGGCAGCAGTCTTCCGGCCTCATCGGATGCTAAAACATAACCATATCGGCTGGCTGAAAACAGCCTGTATTGGTATGAGAAGTCATAATCAATTAGGGAACAATGGCTCAGCGCCGAAAGGCTGTCAGGAAGCAGCAGGGAAAAGCCGGATTCAGGGCTGCCGCCTGAAGAAAATGCCATGGTTGTTTTGGGCAGGGAAATCAGGACGGAGCCGGCAGATATGGCTGTTCTTCTGATTGGCAGAGGCTCATTAAGCCAGAAATCCGGCAGCAAAGCGCTGGAAATCAGGTTAAGCTTATCATCGAGAAAATGGACCTGTTTCTTGCAATCCTGAAGAAGCCACACACCTTTATTCCCGGGTCCGGTCTGCAGCCGGAAGGGCGCTGAAACAATGGTAGAATCAACAAAAACTTTTGCAAGCGGCTGAAGTGAGTCCGGTTTAGGGCCGTCCAGACGAAGGCTCAGCGATAGGGATAGGGATGGGTTTTCTGCCTCACCATCGTCTGAGACCTCAAACCTGCTTACGGATTTTAGCAGAGGCAACCATTCTTTCAGGTAAAGGCGGAGCGGACCAGCTGAATTTTCCATAAAATAGGGAACCATCCGTCCGGGAGATGCATTGAGCCTGAAGGTAGCCGCATTGCCGGCAATGGGTGAAGACTGCGGTTTCTCAACCTGAACGTCAGCACATTGCCGCAATAATTCCATCTGGTCACATATAACCAGTTTTGAACCAAATACTGCATAACAGGATGCAGCCCAGCCGGAAAGTTGCCTGCCTGCAATTTCTGCCGCCAGCTGATTGCTTCGGTGCTTGTAAAGAGTAAAACCGCGGTATTCCTCCTTGTATGCATAGGGCTGAGATTCCGAATTTGCTATCATCTGAATGAGCTGCTCAAGGCCAGCCTGATTTCTGACCTCAGCCACCAGGATATGATCGTATTTTTTCAGACCCTGTCCTTCCAGCAAAGCCAGCAATAACTCATTCTGAAGCGCATTCTGAAGCAGGAGGGTTTTTCTGTCATCATCATTGCTGCTGCCGGCAGCAGAAGCCCATAAATCTTTTATAGCCAGTTGAAAAGAAAGCACTTCAAGACCGGAAGGCAGTACTTCTTTCAAGGCTGGATTCAATAATTTCCCCCCGGAAGCGGAGCCCCGGCGACTGATTGCAAAACCCTGAAAGCGGAGTTCCATTCCTGTAAAGCGGTCCATTCCGAATACCATGGCAGTGGCAGAATGCCGCAGCAATTCCGGCTCCGGATTTTGAAGAAACTCTTTCAGAAATACCGGAAAAACTGCATTGTTAATGAAAAGACGGATGTTTTTATTTTCAATATGCCGGAATCTGGGATCGCGGGAAAGCTGTGTGGCAAATCCCGGTTTGATGCTGACCCCTGAGCCCCGGATAACTTCTTCCAGAAGAAAGCCAGAAAATGATGCCACCAGTGCGTTTTTAAGAAATGATATGGAAAACGTACGCCGGCCTTTTCCGGATATTTCCAGAATTTTTTCGCCCAGATATTCTCTTTTCTCAATCCTGCAGCCCTCTGTATTACGGTACTTTTTCTCCAGAAAATCCATCAGGGCTTCCTGAATTTCTTTTCTGGCTGATAAGTAAAATACATAGCCGGCCTCATTCCCCGAAATAGCATGGGCAGAAATTCCGAAGGGGCCTTCTTGCAGCCCGGACATAATATCCTTACGCGATTCGAGCACCTTAGTAAAGGTGCCTGCACCGTCCTGCAATTGCTTTACCAGACTGAGTCCGGAATCGGAAAACGGCAAAATTGCGCGCTCTGCATCCTGAAGCAACTGAAGAGGATTCTGCGTTTCCAGGTACCAGGCAGCATGCTCCGGCACGTAGGAGGAAAGCCTGCCGGCAGGTCTAAGAAACAACATCCACAGAACCGACAGAATAAGTCCGGATGAAATCAGGAATGTAATCCAGCGCTTTTTTACCTTGGCTTCCATCAAAACTCCTTGGTCGGATCAGGCTTTCTCTCCGATGGCTTTTTTTTGTCTTCCACTGCCTTATCGTAGATTACCTTTCCCTTGTCGTCGTATTCTACCAGTGTGAAGGGTGAAAAATCTTTCTCCTCCCAGTTTTTAGCATACTGGATCTGCTTCCTGATTTTCCGCTTGTTGTTGTCAAAATAATCGGTCCATTTTCCAACCTTTCTTCCATACTGGTATTCGCCTTCAGACAGCAAATTTCCGGTTTCCGAGAAGCGATAGTATTCACCATCCCGCTCTCCGTTTTTAACCGGAATCACTTCCTTAATTTTGGTTTTATCGGCATCGTAATACGATACAGACGATTCTTTCGGGAATCCCTTGTAGAACTTTTCCTTATCGGTCACCACCATTTCTTCCCCCTGAAGCTTCTCATACATCCACCGGCCATGTTTTGACCCGAAATAAAAAATGCCTTCTTCCTCTACCTTGCCGTCCAGCATTTTTTTGTAAGGGCCATGCATGATTTTGGCGAATGGCCTGTCTTTTGGGCTGATCAGGCCTACAAAAATCTTTTTTTTCCCGCTGTGAAACCAGTAAATGTCTTTTACAAATGGCTGAAACTCGAGTCCCTTTTTGATGTAGAAAAAAGTTTCCAGCGTAACCTTCCTTCCTTTTGCATTCCGGATGAAAGCTTTCTTGGTCATTACCCCGAAAAACATTCTTTTCGGCACGCGTTTTTTCCGTACGACACGCTTGTCGGAAGCCGCTGAATCTACAAAAACCAATGGCCGCGCATCTTCACCGTCATCCAGCGTACGGCTTTTTATCCTTTCCTGAAGACTTTCTTTTCCGCCCAGAACACCTCTTTCTTCAGGCTTTTTTCTGAACCAGTCTTTCCAGAACTGCGCATTGGCTGCGGAAGGAATCAGAAAGTAAAGACTCAGGAAAACGAACAAAAGCCCAATTCCCCCGGATGGAAATTGGGCCTTCAATACTTTGAATGCTTTGAAGCTCAAATGAAATTACTTAAACGGATTGGCACCGGCACCCTCTTTCATCCCGGGTGTGAAACTATCCAGAGCCTCGCCTTCCAGAAACACCCTGAAGCCAGGCGTATTGATATCGGAAGATGAAATGTTTACTTCCTCCCTGAAAATTCCCTTTTGTTTTGGTGCAATTGTAATTTCCAGAATGGCACTTTCTCCTGCCTTAACCGATCCCTTACTCAGGCTGAAGGTGGTGCAATTACAGGGACTGGTGACATTGTCGATTTCCAGAGGATCAACTCCCTTGTTGCTTACCTTGATTCTGGCGGTTCCCTTCTGTCCTACCTCAAGTTTACCTACAGAAAATGAGGATTTCTCAAGCACAATTTTAGGAGAGTTTTTCTTCTGCTCTTCTGTGTAAACCTTGTCTTCTTTTTTGATTACTGAACCTTTGATATGAAGAACTTTGGGTGTTCCGATGTTGGAAACGATGGTCAGTGATTTGTTGAAAGCTCCCGGGCGTCCTGCGGAATTGTAGGTGGCCTTCACCGAACCGCTTTTTCCCGGCATGATGGCCTCCTTGGTCCAGTGAGGGGAAGTACAGCCGCATGAAGGCTGAACATTGCTGATAATCAGTGGCTGATTGCCTGTATTGGTAACCTGAAATTCATGGCTGGCCATCTTGCCCTCAATAATTTCGCCGAAATCGTGAATGTCTTCTGAAATTTTCATGGCGGGCTGAGCCATTGCTGCTCCGGCGAAAAGAAATCCGGCGGCCAAAAAAAGGTTTTGAATCTTATTCATATTGCTGTAAAATGATTTCTCTGCAAAAGTAAGAGATTAGGATTTAAATAATGCAGGACATTCATCGTAACCTGCCTGAAGGAAAGCAAATATTTTCTTAAATATTCTTAAATACAAATCTATTGAGGTGGCGGAAGTCTTAATCACACAAAATACCCGCCTACAGGTCATCCATTCCGGCTCCGGCAAAAATTTCAGGAAGAAAATCATGTCCTGCCTGCGGTGTAAAAAAGCGCAGCCCCAGTGCTGAGCTGAAGCAAATCCAGTGTGAATTTTTCAGAAGTTCTCCCGGGGTAATCCGCTTTTCACTGAAGCTCACGGGAGCCGACCCGAAAAAATCTTCCAGAAAACGACGGCTCACACTGTCAATACCTCCCAGTTCCCGGGGTGTAAAATGAATACCGTCATCATCCTTCCAGCAGATGCTGGTGAAACTGCCTTCCACCACAAAACCGTCCGGGGAAAGCAAAATAATTTCGTCGCAGGCTTTCCTCTTTCGCTCCATTCCAGCCATTACATAGGGCAGGGCTGAAGTTGATTTTATTCCGGCAAATTCTGAAGGAAAAATCCTCAATGATTCTGCCACCGAAACAGATTCAATCCGGCTGATAAATGGAAGTCTAAGGTCGCTGGCGGATGCGAAAACCATTGTTTTGCAGTATGCTTCCGGTGCAAAACCACCCTTTCCCTGCCGGAAAAAAATCAGTTTTAGTTTCATTCCCTTCCAGTCCTCACTGCCCGGAATCCGGTGAAACAGAGTATGCAGATCATGGCTGCTGAAAGAATGAATACCCGGAAACTGAAGCAATGCAGCAGACCTTGCTATCCGGGCAGCATGATAACCTGCAAGCGGCATAATACCCTTGTTATTCAGCCGGATTGTTTCAAAAAATCCGTCCCCGAACAGAAAGGATCTGTTTTCCGAAAACGAAGCGTTTGTAACTTCAAACCGCTCATCCTGCAGTGGCAAAATATAATTCAGCATGAATTGCCGTGTAAATCAAAGGGCAATTTCCCCATTAAACCTGATATTGCAACCTTTTATACCAAGCTGATGTTTTACTCTGTTCATCCTGATGAATTTTACCTGACCCTTTTCCTGCAATGAGCGAACGAAGCAGCATTTTTGATATGATCGGGCCGGTCATGATCGGGCCAAGCTCCAGCCATACTGCAGGCGTCGTGCGGATCGGCAATATGGCACGCAACCTGCTGGGCAGTACTCCGAAATTTGCGGAAATAATTTTTTACAACTCCTTTGCCCGCACCTTTGAGGGGCATGGCAGCGACAGGGCTGTTCTGGCAGGCCTGATGGGAATGCCTCCGGATGATGAGCGAATCCGGAATGCCGCTGATGAAGCAGAAAATGCAGGCCTTTCCTACAAATTCCGTTCTGTAGGAAACGCTTCCACCCTGCATCCGAACAGCATCCGGCTTTTGCTCGAGGCAGAGGGACAAACCGTTGAAGTGCTTGGAGAAAGCCTGGGAGGAGGCCTAATCAACATTAAGGAGGTGGATGATTTTACAGCGAATGTGAGCGGACACCTTTACACCCTGATGGTAAAGGCTGAGGACAGAAAAGGCACCATAGCCTTCATCGCAGAAGTGATTTCACACGACGACTGCAACATTGCCACCATGACGGTGAGCCGGAAAGGAAAAAACGATCTTGCCTGCCACTTCATCGAAATTGATTCTCCTATGGCAGACCTTACTGTACAATATCTGAAATCACTTTCGTGGATTCATCAACTTGTTTACCTGAAACCTGAACTTCTATGAAGCTAGCGATTCTGCTGCCTGCAGTGTGCATTATTTTGGTCTCAGGGCTGAAAGCGCAAAATACGGTCAGCCTGAAGCAGGCAATTGAAACGGCCCTTGCCGGAAACATCACCATGAAACAGGGCGCTGCCGGAATCGAGTCTGCCCGTATCGGGCTTCAGCAGGCGCGCATGAACCGCCTTCCGAGTCTGAATGCCGGTGCAGGTCAGTCGGTTAACTACGGCCGTTCTGTTAATCCATTTGATAATCAGGTTGTGGAAAATGAAAGGGTTAGTTCCAACAATATGTCCCTTTCTGCTTCAGTGAATCTTTTCAACGGATTTCAGAACCGTTACAGCATCGAACAAAAGCAGCTGGATCTGAAAGCAGGCACGGAAGATCTGGGAAGTACCCGTAACAATGTGATTCTTGGTGTGGTAGAAGCTTATGCCAATGTGCTCAGTAATAAAGCGCTGCTTACCTCATCCCGCTCCCAGTTTGAGTCGACAAAAGCCCAGATGGAACGAACCGAAAAACTGGTGAATGCCGGGAAAATCGCTTCTGCGGCTTTGTTTGACCTGCGTGCACAACTTGCCACGGAAGAAACCAGCATCGTCCTTGCTGAAAACAACCTTGAACTGGCCCGACTGTCACTTGCCCAGTGGATGCAGATTTCACCGGAAAGCCTTGGAGAAGTTCAGGAACCTGCCTTTCGCTTAGAAAACGGACCAGAGAAATCCTCCGCCGAAATCTACCGGATGGCAGAGTCGGCACAACCTCAGATTCAGGCTGCCCGCACCAGGGTCCTGAGTGCAGAAAAGGGAATCGACCTGGCAAAAAGTGCGTATTATCCCAGCCTGAGCCTTCAAGGTGGGATTTTTACCAATTATTCTTCTCTGGCGCAGCGGTTTATTCCAGGGGAAAAACTTGCAAGTCCCTACTATCAGCCTTTTGGTGAGTTTGAAATCAGTGATCCTTCAACCGGAACAAAAGTTCCGGTCGTCATTTCACAGAAAATAACGCAGACTCCGGGCCGGCTGGAGGATCTGTCTTTCGGTCAACAGCTGGACAACAACCTTCGTCAGGGAGTTTCCCTTAATCTGAACATACCCATTTTCAATGGTTATCAGGTCCGGTATGCAAATGAAAACGCCCGAATTGCGAAGAAAAACGCCGAGCTGCAGCTTGAGCAGGAGAAAAACCGCCTGAGGCAAACCATCGAATCGGCCGTAGCCAATGAAAAGGCAGCCAGAAAAAGACTGGAGGCCATAGAGAAACAAATCAAAGCCCTGGAGGAAAACTGGAGGCTTAGCGAGCAGCGTTTCAACCTAGGTGTGCTCAATACAGCCGATTACCTGCTTGCCAAAAACAACCTGAACAGGGCAGAAAATGACAGGGCCAGATTCCGCTATGATTTTTTCATCCGGAGAGCACTGCTGGATTTTTACATGGGAAAAGAACTTGATTTCAATTGATTTATGAAAAAATGGGTTTGGATTTTACTGGGAATTTCAGTGCTGGCCGCAGCGATTGGCATCGCCGGCAAACAACTGCACTGGTTTGGGGATGAGGATAAAACAGAGGTTGAAATTGCCTTGGTAAGAAAAGCCGATATCACCGAGAAGGTTAGTGCCAGTGGCAAAGTGCAGCCTGAGGTAGAAGTAAAAATATCGGCGGATGTTTCGGGTGAAATCATTGAACTGGCAGTTCGCGAAGGCGATTCGGTCAGGTTGGGTCAGCTTCTTTTCCGTATCAGGCCAGACAACTACCAGTCTTTTCTGGACCGTGCCCGCGCAGGACTGAATACAGCAAAGGCGAATTTTGCTCAGGCAAAGGCAAGCCTGGCCCAGGCCAATGCCCGTTTTGTGCGTACCAGGCTGGATCACGAGCGCAACCGTAAACTGTTTGATCAGAAGGTCATCCCTGACTCAGACTGGGAAACTTCCAAAGCAAACTTTGAAGTGGCCGAAAATGAGCTGGAAGCTGCCAAAAGCAATGCAGAATCTGCCCGCTATGGCATTGAAAATGCCGAGGCAACCCTGAAAGATGCCGCAGAAAACCTGAGAAAAACCACGGTTTATGCCCCGATGGGCGGTATTGTTTCCCGGCTTAATGTGGAGCAGGGAGAGCGGGTTGTCGGAACAGCGCAAATGACCGGAACCGAAGTGCTGCGCATAGCAAACCTGCGCAACATGGAAGTAGAGGTGGAGGTAAATGAAAACGATATTGTAAGGATTCAGATGGGAGACTCGGCTGAAGTGGAGGTTGATTCCTATGCCTATCTGAGAAGGAAATTCAAAGGTGTGGTTACGTCCATTGCCAATTCGGCTGTGGAAACCACCACCGCCGAAACGGTAACTGAATTTAAGGTAGATGTAAAACTGGATCCGGCTTCTTACCGCGATTTGGTGGAGAAGAATCCGGGCGTCTACCCGTTCAGGCCAGGTATGACGGCCTCCCTTGAAATCCTAACCGACCGCCGGGAAGGCGTGCTTTCGGTGCCGCTTTCAGCCGTTGCTTCGCGGTCTGTGAAAGAAGAAGATGAGCAAAAGGCCAGACAGAAATCTGCTGTGGCAGAAGATGAAAAAACAGAAGCAGAGCGCAGAAGAGAAGAATCCTCCAATGCAAAGGCAGAAGTAGTATTCGTGTTACGCGACGGAAAAGTAGAGATGCGGAAAGTAAAGACCGGTATTGCAGACTTCGAACAGGTTGAAATCAGGAGCGGCCTAAAAGAAGGTGAGCAGATTGTGAGTGGTCCTTTTACCGCCATCACCAAAACCCTGCAGTCCGGGGATGAGGTCCGCCTTCGCGAAAAAGAGAAAAAGAAAGAAAAAGGCGAAACTGCTGAGTAAACAGATGATACTCTGCCAGCCGCTGAAAAATTCTTTTGATTGGAGTCTAAATAGCGTATTTTTACGGCACAATTGTGGGCAACTGCATTTGTAAATCCTCAATAGTTTAGTTTAGTACGGATTAAGCGCCCCCATCTTGGGGGCGCTTATCTTTTAGGCTGATTTCTGTCAATCAGCCGGCGGAGCAATTTCATATTTCGGGAGTTGCTGTATGCTGCAAATTCCGGAGTTTGAAAAATCTGCATTTCTGCCTTAATAAGACGAATAATTTGCCGGGAAATAAAAACAGGAATGTAGATTTGCACCCGCAATAATGAAGGATAGTTTACAGGAAACCCCGTTCAGGGTAATCACGCTCAGCCATCATGACAGTCCCGTTGAAGTGCGGGAACTTTTTGCCTTTGATGAGCAGCAGTCTGGTGCTTTTCTGAACAGTCTCCGGGATGTTTTCGGCATTCAGGAAGCGTTGCTGCTGTCTACTTGCAACCGCACCGAAATATATTTCCAGCACGAAACAGATCCGGATCAGATTCTTGCATTTCTTCTTCGCTCAAGAGGCGCAGAAACGGAAGATGCCCGTTGGTTTCAGTGTATTATTGATACCCGGGAAGCTGTCCGGCATTTGCTTCGCGTAGGTGCCGGTCTTGAATCGAAGGTGCTAGGCGACTTTCAGATCATCAATCAGGTGAAATCGGCCTATCAGCGAACCGCCGATCTGGAAATGGCGGGTCCGTTTTTACACCGACTTCTTCATACGCTGTTTTTCCTTAATAAAAGAATAGTTCAGGAAACATCCTTCCGCAGCGGATCTGCTTCGGTGGCATGGGCCTGCAAGGAACTGGTAGAAGACCTTCTTACCGATAAAAAGAAAACCATTGCCCTGTTCGGACTTGGCGAAACAGGTCGCAGCGTAGCCCTCAATCTGATAGAAAACGGATACAACAATCTGATTGTCTGCAACCGAAGTAAAGAAAAAGCGGAAGACCTGATTTCAGAGTCGGTTCGCTTTGTTCCTTTTAACAACTGGCAAAGTGCATTACCAGAGTCCAGCTTAATCATCTCGGCACTTTCCGGACAGCACCTTCAGATAAAACCGGAGCATCTTCAGAATCCGGCCTTTTCAGGTTTCCGCTATTGCCTCGACCTTGGGGTACCCCGCTCCATAGACCCGGAGCTGGAATCTGATCCGGGAATTGTGCTGTACAACATCGATCAGATTCAGAAGCGGGTTGATGAAGCACTGGAACTCCGCCGTTCTGCCATTCCCAAAGTAGAAGAAATTCTGGAGCAAGGCTTTACTGAATTTGTGGAATGGGCCCGCGACATGCAGGTTTCGCCCCTGATTCAGCAGATAAAACAGGCACTGGAAACCATACGCCGCGAGGAACTTGCCCGCTTCCTGAAAAAGGCCGGTCCGCAACAGGCAGAGGCTGCTGAAGAACTCAGCAAGAATATGATGCAACGCATTCTTAAAACGCATGTCGTTCAGCTGAAGGCTGCATGCCGCCGCGGTGATTCGGAGTCTCTGATGGAAGGCATCCGGACTCTGTTTCAGGTAGAAGAAGGCAGCTACCCGGGGTAATTCACCAAAAAAGCAATTTCTTTGCCCCGCCCGCCGGGGCTTTTTTTTAAATGAAAAATTCTGTGCTGCTGCAAAACATCAAAGGGCTCTGGCTTCCGCCTGAGAATCAGGGACCTGTCCGGGGAAAAGCCCTTAATCATTCCAACCTGATGCAGGATGCCTGGCTATGGGTAGAGGATGGAAAGATCAAGTCGTTTGGAAAAATGAGCGAAATGACAGCCCCGGACGGAATTGATGCCATTGATTGCAGCGGACGCTATGTGCTTCCTTCCTTTTGCGATGCACATAGTCACCTCGTTTTTGCAGCCTGGCGCGAGAATGAAATGGAGATGCGCCTCTCCGGAATGAACTACCTGGAAATTGCGGCAAAAGGTGGAGGTATTCTTAATTCTGCCCGCCGGCTGCAGGATTGCCCTGAAGAAGTGCTGTATGAATCTGCGCGGCAAAGACTGTCAGAATTAATTTCCCTCGGTACCGGAGCGCTTGAAATCAAAAGCGGTTATGGTCTGAGTATCGAGGCAGAACTCAAGATGCT
>Ga0068872_10001964_pt1 | contig 16326 bp, 15 predicted proteins | sample NOAtaG_7_FD_66441 | JGI IMG/M metagenome (GOLD analysis project Ga0068872, IMG submission 66441) | Freshwater lake microbial communities from Lake Erie, under a cyanobacterial bloom - NOAA_Erie_Diel1S_2200h metaG | ecosystem: Environmental > Aquatic > Freshwater > Lake | place: USA: Ohio, Lake...
CGGGTCATCAAGGCGCTTGAACGGGTCAAAAAAACGATTTTGGATGAACTGGGGTTGGAAATCAACGACGACCAGGCCATCGAAAAATTGAGACTGTGGATCCAAGAAGACAGGAAGCAACCGGATTTGAAGGCGATTCAAGGTTGGATGTGGGCAGATGGTTATAAAAATGGCTATTACGTTAGCCACGTGTACCCTGACGTAAAGCCGGCCCTGGAGCGATGGAAGAATTCCGGTCTGAGGTTGGGGGTTTACAGCAGCGGCTCTGTGGAGGCCCAAAAATTGTTGTTCGGGCATACGACGAAAGGAAATTTGCTCTCCTTTTTTTCCGATTTCTTCGACACTCGGGTCGGAGAGAAAAAAAGTAAGAATTCCTATGCCCAAATTGCCTCCCAATTGCGTCTAAACCCACAAGAAATCCTTTTCCTCAGTGATATTCCGGAAGAGCTCGACGCCGCAAAATCGGCAGGAATGCAGGTAACCCACTTGGTCAGACCCGGAACGGAGCCCGTACCCAGGTTTCCATCGGCCCAGGACTTTGCTTCCATCCCATGATGTCGTTGGAACCCATTGTTTCCATTTCCGTATCCCCTAAAAGTTTTCAAACCCAACAAACCCCAATGAAACCTGAAGAACAAATCAAATCACTGGTCCGCGAGAAGTATACCGTGATAGCAGACCAAAATCCGGACGAAAATGCCGCCTCATGTTGTGGCGTAGGAGGATGTAGCACCATCGATTATGCCATTTTTGCCTCGGACTATTCCCAAACCATGGGCTATGTGCCCACTGCTGACCTGAAACTTGGATGCGGAATGCCGGTTGAGTTTGCCAATATCCATCGCGGTGCGACCGTGGTGGACTTGGGTTCGGGTGCAGGCAATGATTGTTTTGTGGCAAGGGCGCTGACAGGTGAAGAAGGCATGGTGATTGGCATCGATATGACGGAGCGAATGATCGAAAAGGCTCGCGAAAATGCCTCCAAATTGGGTTTAGGGAATGTGAAGTTCCGACTCGGTGAAATCGAAAACATACCCATGGCCGCAAACAAGGCCGATGTCGTCATCAGCAACTGCGTTCTCAACTTGGTACCAGACAAAGAAAAAGCTTTCGCTGAAGTTCACCGCATCTTGAAACCGGGTGGTCATTTCGCCATTTCGGACGTGGTGCTCAGGGGTGAATTGCCGGATGCCATCCAAAAAGCCGGGGAAATGTATGCTGGTTGCGTGTCAGGAGCCATTCAAAAACGAGACTATTTGGGGATTGTACACGACCTTGGATTTCAACAGGTCAGCGTGTTGGAAGAAAAATCAATCGAATTGCCAGACGAAATCCTTTCAGAATATTTGACTGTTTCGGAGATTGAGCGCTTCCGTTCAGGAGGCACTGGCATTTTCAGCATCACGGTCTACGCCGTCAAGCCTTCGAACAGCACCAAGGTGGCATGCACTCCTGGTAGTGGATGTTGCTGATGTGCCCCAATCACACCGTGACATTGCCCCAATCGATTTCATCATCATAATCTTCAACCGATTGATTCGTGCACGAACAAGAGCCCTTCCACGGTTGGTACCGGTTTTATGACCCCGAATCCGATGAATTGAGTCCATTCTACGGGGTTGAACACTCCGAGTTTTATTATGATCGGCAGGTGTACGAATACTTGGCGCATCCACTTTGGGAAGACTTTGGTTCGGATGGACTACTTACCAAGGTATTGTTTGCCAATTACGATTCTGGATTTGCCGTTTTGGAAATGTTTGGGGTTTGGAACGACCTCATCCAAAATGATTTCAAGCTTTTACACGAAAATTGTTTGAGCACCATGATGGAAGCAGGAATCCAACGGTTCGCCTTCATCATGGAAAACGTCTTGAACATCTACTTGGAATCGGACGATTATTACGAAGCGGTTTCGGACGAACTGGATGCGGGATGGATTGCATTGGTGCGCTTGAGACCCCACGTGACCGAGGAGCTCCTGACATTGGGATTGGACCGCTATTGTTATTGGTCTCCTACCCTTGCCGAAATCCAATGGCGAAAGTTGACCCCTGTTCAGCTTTGCAGCCTGATTGAATCAGAAATTTCACGCATGTTACCCAATTGAAAAGCCGCACACCTTTGGGGTACGCGGCTTTTCGGAACACACCTCAATGAATCAGAAAACGTATTTCAGCTGAAGCGTGTAATTACGAGGGGCACCCATGATGCCCGGCAATTCGGCCCATTCCTTGTTGAATACGTTGTCCACGTTGAAGGAAGCATTGAGTCCTTTTCCTACGTCAACCGCGAAAATTCCATCTACCAAGGTGAATCCTTTGGGGTGCGCACGCATAAAGTCTGCTGACCCTGCAATGGCAACATAAAGGAATTGGTCGATGGCCAACACTTGGCTTTTGTAACGATAGTTGGCCGTCAAGCTGAACCGTCCATAGCGCAAGGTAGCGGTGGCACGGTTGGTCCAAGTGGAGCGGTATTTAAGGAATTCAGGATTGTCTCTCCTGTATCCAGCCACGCCTTCCTGCAGCGTCAAACCCAACAATTCCAAAAAGGCCGTCGAACCCGGAGGAGTCGGATTGTCCTGATTGCCCAATTGACCATAGATATCCGATTGTGCGGTATCAGGAGTTGGAAGAAGATTTTTGGGGATGATGTAGGTGATGCCACCCGACAAATCCAGCGACCATTTGTTATAGGTGAGTTCAATCAAAGTGGAGGCCTCGATGCCTTTGATGCGTGCTTTGGCTACGTTGCGGGCACTGAATTCAATCACTGGCGGGAACACAAATGTATCGGGTGGATTCACTCCAAATTCAATCATGTTGTTGTAATCCATCATGAAGGCAGCCACATCCACAAAGCCGACGATGCTCTTCTTGCGGCTTCCAAACATGAAGCCCTGCCTTGCAGCGATTTCAGCTGAGTACCCACGTTCAGGCTCTGCCGTCGGGTTAGGACGAATGTAGAGTCCATTTGCAAAAGTTGAGGTAAAGCGCTCCGAAACAGAAGGACTGCGGAATGCCTGACCCCATGAGACCCTGATGTTGGAACCCTTCATGGGTTCGAAATTCAATCCGGCCCGGAATACGGGTGCTGTGACGGTGAACTCATTGTCGATTCGGATGTAGTCAAAACGACCACCTACTGTGGCGCTCAACCATGATTTGATGCTACCATCCAATTGCGTGTAAACAGCAGGGTTGATGCTGTAGTGCCCGCCTGAATACAAACTATCGGCAAAGGCAGCGTTGTAAATGAACGTCGCACCAGTAACCCAATTCATCCTGCCATCCAACGAGGAGGTGTTGTACTGGTAATCGTTGTAGAAAACCGTGCTGCGGTTACTTTGGTTGGTGTTGTTCCTAAAAACCTGACGTTGGATGTGTCCGCGGTAGGCATGCACACCTTTGTCGGTTGCGTACTTCACAAACGGATCCAAGGTGTAGCGCATATTCAGTTGGTCGCGGCGAGAATTGGCTCCGGAGTAACCACCCAAAGAATTGACGGGCGTGGTGCTGAAGGGTGCGTAAACAGAATCATCTGGCAGATAACTGTCCCAAAACAGGAAGGTGCTGCTGGAATCGTATTTGATGGAACCATTGACCCCGAATGTCAAGCCGGGTATGGACGCAGGACGGAACTTGGTGAGCAACATGAAGCGGGCCTGCTCGGACTCGTTGGAGTTTTTCCATCCGGTTTCCTTCCAAAAATCTACCAATCCCGTAACGTCATGCCTTCCGATTTTGCGGGCGTGGAATACGTTGACAGCACCGGTCATAGGGTTTTTATTGGGTCCATCCCAATCCAGGGCGCGGTTGGAAGGCGGACCATAAAGGGTTCCGCGCAAACGGACAGAGGTCTTGCCGGAATCAGGAACATCGGCTGTGATGACGTTGATGACACCACCCAAAGCCGAGGAGCCATACAATACCGAGGAGGCACCCTTCATGATCTCGATTTGTTGGATATTATCTGTCGGAATCAGGTCGAATTGGGCGGCAGAGGCGTCACCGGACAGCAACGGCAATCCGTCCAGCATCACCATCACGCGGCTTCCTACGCCATAGGCATAGCCAGAACTCCCGCGGATGTTGGGCTGACCGTCGATGACGTCCACACCAGGTGTTTGGTTGAGCACATCCTCCACATCATTGGTGGCTTGCAAATCGATGGCTGCAGGCTTCACGACGGCCATGGAAGTGGTGACTTTGCTGAGGTTTTTCTCGTGCCTGCTGTCGGTGATCACGGTAGGATCGAGCTCAAAAGACCTTTCGGGCTGCATCTTGATGACAATCTCATAATTGGTCTTGCCTGCTTCCGTTTTGACCACGACTTGGGCATCCTTGAAGTCTGTGATGGATACCTTCAAGGTCAATGAAGGCTTGGACGGCGTTGAAATGCTGAACTGGCCCTCAGAATCGGTCAGAGCTCCTTTGCTGGTTTCAATGACTTGCACGGTCACACCCTCGAAAGGACTGTTGTCTGTTTCATCCAATACCTTGCCGGAAATGGTCACATTCTGGGCAAGCAAAAGTTGGCAGGAAATGGCGCAAAATGCCACGGCCAATCCCAAAACCTTCAAGTATCCCCTTTTCACAATCATATATCCTCAGCTTATGGTTCAAAAAAAAGACCATCCTCAAATGTTTTCAATTTAAGGATGGTCCTTGGGCTACAGCGAAAAATTAGCGCTGGGTAGCGATTTTTTGGGTCTCAACGTATTCGCCATCGTTGATGGAGACACGCAAAAAGTACATACCAGACTCGAGGTCGTTGGTGTTGATGCTCACGCTTTTCTGACCTGCGCTCATCATGCCTTGGTCCATGCGGATCACTTCCTCACCCAACATGTTGTAAACGGACACCACCGCGGTGGCGCTGCTCACCAAGTTGAAAGAAACATTGGCATTGGTTGCGATTGGGTTTGGAGCAACTTGAAGGTCCAACGTGTTGGCGAATGGGCTGCTGTTGGAAGCAGAGTTCGTGACACGGTAGTAAACCGAAATGTCCTGAGAAAGGGACTGAACTTGGCTGAACAAGGTCACATAAGCAACACCGGTCACAATCAAGCTGTCGTAAGCAGGATAACCTGCGCTTGGCGAGGTCGGAGTTCCATACACTTTCACACAACCACGGGTAAGGTTCGGCGGGTTGGAGACGTAAGAACAGGTGGGGTGGTTTTGGTTGCACTCCCAAAGTACTCCCGGAGGGATGTTGCTCACGCTGCTCACCACGAATGAGTCAAAAGGAAGGGTGAAACCGAACAACACGGTGTCAACCGGAAAAACGAACTGAATCGTTTGGAGGGTTGCAGTACCCACAAACATGTCTTGCAGGGTATCGCTCGGATAAATGCCGGGAGCCGTGTAAGACGGATCGACCGTGCAGGGTTGGGCTTTGGTGATGCCGAAGCCCAACAAAGCGAAAAACAAAAATGCAATGTGTAAAGTCTTTTTCATAAGGTTCAATTTCTTATAATCCCAACTTGGTACCACCAATTTAGTGGGTTCATTCATCATTTCAAAAGCACCGTCTTTTTTTTGGCCCCATGAGACCAAAATCTTGTCCACTGTGTTTATTTTTTTGTCCAAACAAATCTCGCACGACATTCGTTAGCCCTTGAAACAAAGCCACCATGATTAAAATCGGCCAAAAAGCACCGGATTTTCGACTGCAATCCCAAAACGGCGACATCGTTTCCCTCCAAGAACTACTCATCAATAAGGCCGTGGTGCTGTATTTCTACCCCAAAGATGAAACGATGGGTTGCGTGATGGAGGCCTGTGCTTTCCGCGATGCTTATGAAGATTTCAGCGAAATGGGTGCCGAAGTCGTAGGCATCAGCGCCGACTCGGTCGAGTCCCATCGTGCGTTCGCCCTCAATCGTCGCCTGCCGTTTCTCCTGCTTAGCGACACTGATTTGGAGGTACACAAAATTTATGGGGCCGATCAAGGGTTCCTTGGGTTGATGAGGTCCAGGGTCACCTTTTTAATCGACCAAAAGGGCATTGTCAGGCATGTATTCTCCTCCCAATTGGCACCGAGAAAGCATGCAACCGAGTCCATTCAGGCATTGGCCAAGCTGAAGGAGTTGCAATCCTAAGGCTCCTAACCTAAAAAATCCCCCAAAGCCTTTTTTGCTTCTTGAATCCGACTTCGACTGTCCCTCGTGTCAAACGCCAAGGGAATAAATGCAGCGGGTATCCTTCGGGTCCAGGTTGTGGCCCATCCAATTCAAACCTGAAACGATGCAAAGGGCAAACCAACTGTCCTTGTTCATTGACCCACCCTTGGCTGAGCGGGCCACCTGAATGGGGGCATGCGTTCCTGACAAAAAACAAATCTTGACCCTTCCGAACGGCACACAGTACCATTCCGTTTACCTTGACCTTGGCGGGCTTGTGATCCTGCAAAAAATAAATCCCAAGGGCACTTGACTCCTCCAAGGGATGCCATTCAAACTCCTCATCGTGTTGATGCATCTGCCAATACAACGTTTGAAGCCAATAATTGCTCTATTTTTTCGGCACTGAACCCGCACAAGTCACCTAAAACAGAACGGGAATGTTGTCCCAAACCGGGAGGAGCCGAAAGGCCCATTTCGCGTGGGAAGTCGGCAGAAAAACTTGCCGTCCTGAGCCCTTTGATTCCGTTGTTTTCCAACATCAGATTTTGGGATGCCGGCAACTCCATGACTTCTGACATGTCGTGAACTGCGCCTGCAGGCACCGATTCCCTTTGCAAAGCCACCAACAATTCCTGCCTGTTCCATTTTGCAATCTTCTCTTTCAGCAAAGAATTGACCACTTCCCGGTTTTTGACCCTGTCTGCATTGCGGGCAAATCCTTCCTGACTCGCCAATTCCTCCAAGCCCAGAACCTTGCAAAGGCGCCTGAACTGCTGATCGCTTCCCACGGCCAAAACCACCTCTTTGCCGTCAAATGTGGGATAGGATCCACCATAAGGCACAATGTTGGGGTGTTCGGAACCCATGCGCCTTGGGATTTGCCCCCCTACCAAATAATTGGCCGCCTGATTGGCCAAAGAGGCGATGCCCGCAGAAATGAGGCTGGATCCTAAAACAGAACCCTTGCCGGTTTGAAGTCTGCGGAACAGGGCAATCAGACAGGCTTCTTTCAGCTGATGGGCCGCCAAGATGTCCATCAAGGCCACGGGCATCTTCAAGGGGTCTCCATCCGGATAGCCGTTCATGTAGGTAAACCCCGCTTCAGCTTGGATGATGGCATCAAATCCCGCTCTGGCATCTTCAGGACCATAGGCCTGAATGGCAGCGTAAATCAACCTGTGATTCAATCCGCAGAGTGTTGCGGCGTCCATGTGCAGTTTTTCAGCATCTCCAGTCTTGTAGCTTGTCAGTACAATGTCTGCCTTTTCCACCAAGCGATGGACCAACTCCCTGCCGGCAGCCGTGGAGAGGTCGACGGCGATGGATTCTTTCCCCCAATTCACACTGCAGAAATATGCACTTTGGCCCTCGGACTTTTCGGAATTGAGCCTCCAGGTTCGCGTCACATCCCCACCCGTAGTGGCATTTTCAACTTTGACCACACGAGCGCCCATTTCGGCAAAAAACATCCCGACAGAGGGACCTGCCAACACACTGGCAAGCTCCAAAACGAGCAAATCAGCAAACACCCCGCTTTTCAAATCCCCCATGGAAGCCTTCACTTTGCTAAACTTTCAACGCCAAAAAGTCCGGGAAATGTTGAATCCGATGCGGAAATCCCCCTTCAACCAATCCGAAGTCGTGTATGGAATGGCCAAGGCTTCGTTGATGGTGGTGGAGTTGATGAGATGAATTTGGAAAATATGCCCGCCGGTGACCAAATCAAACCCAATGGCCGCGCTGTTGTAGGTAGGGAGCACATTGTGGTCATTGAGGACAAAGGTGTATTCCCCGCTCAGTCCAAAACGCTTGGAAACTTTGTAGACGAGTCCGGCACCGATTGCAAAAATATCATTCCGGTCGCGGGATGTTTCCACGAGGTTATGATGCACCCAAGTAGGCGAGATTTGAGCGGAAATGCGTTCGGTGAATTTGCGGGCAATCAGGAGCTGGGTAACGTAACTCATGCGATGGGAAAAACGCCTGTAGCGGTTGTAGCCATTCACTGCGGCAGCATCGTCGCGAAGAGTCGAGACATTGGCCTTGCTGTAGAGCGAAAGTGTCACGGGCGATCCACCACCTTGCATTTGGTTCAAGAGGTTGTATTTGAGGTAGCCTGCGTACATTTTGGATGCTTGGTCCCTTGATACTCCCATGCCCAATTTGTCGGAAATCCCATAATCAATTTGGAAGGAGATGGAGGCTGGTCCATCCAGACCAAGGAAGTTGTAGAGTGCATCGCTTTTCAGTGAGCCCAGCCGATGGGAGATCCTGTAGGCGAACACTTTTTTGCCCATTTGCTCCGTGGTGTGGAGATTGATGAGTCTTGTGCCGTAGAATGTCTCCCTCACAGGGCCCGAGGTAGGAGATTCCTGTGCTTGGATTTGGATAGACCAAAGAATCAGGCCGAAGATGATGCCGTAAGATTGTTTCATGATGCGGACTTCAGGTTTAATCGTTGGGGGCTCCTGCATCGAGCCATCTTTGTATCAATTCCAATTGGCAGGCCGATAGTGCCGGCGAACCAGAAGGAGGCATGGGTGATGGGTCTCGGTTGATGACCCTGGCCTGGATGCGGTCGGTGATCAGCGAAATATCGTTGTAATTAGACACTTCGGGGCGGTTGTTGTTCCCAACCAAATGGCATCCTTGACCCGATCCGGCAGGGCTGCAAGAAGCCACGAGGATAGGCAAAATCGTATCGGAGAAGGATGCCGAAAGGGTATCGCAGGGGTCGAATGAAGGGGGCGGAGGAATCACATCTTCCTCCATGCTATGCCAAGCACAGGAGGACACCACAGTGGCCAAGAAGGCGACCATGGCGATGACCGTACTGAATTTTGACTTGTTCATGGGAGTATGGAATTGTTCGAACATTTTGAGGCTGTAAAATAGGCAGATTTTCGGAACTACGGCAATTCCGAGGAGCCTAACCGGAAATCAAATGTGGCCGCGTAAATCAACCCGACAAAAAAATTTGGGCAAACGCGCAACCATCTTCTTCGCCATCCGTAAGGAGCAGGTATGCTTCACAAGGCGCTGGTGTTGGTATTATGTCCTTTGGTGTTTGTCCCGTGGCTACATGGGCAGCAGACTGCACGCGTGGACAGTTTCAAGACCTCGTCTTCCATGCAATTGCATGAATACCGCATCCATGTGCCTTTGGGCCAGACTTTCGTGCGAAATGGGGGATGCAACAGCGTGTCTTCCATACGCTACCACCACCCTGCCGGAAGAGCAAAAGCCACCTTGGATTTGGACACAATGGGAACGGTCCTGATTCCCAACATTTCCTTGAGCGGGGGCAACACCCACTACCAGCAATCCGTCACCACCTTGAGAGGATCGGCAACCATGACGGTATCGAGAAGCAGCGTGACCATGGACGACGACCCTACCCGATACTTGGTGGAGTTGAAGGCAGACCCCAACATGCCTTCCAAAATGGTGATGAATCTCGGCTACGGCAGTGCTTGGCTCGATTTAGGTGGCATGGACATCCGACATTTGGACATTCATTCTGCCAATGCCGACGTGTTCATTTCTTATAAGACGATGAACACCCACCCCATGAAAGAAATGCGCCTGAATACCGGCATGGGAAAATTGGTGGTGCGGAATCTGGAACGAGCCAGAGCAGAGGCCATTTTCATCGAAAACGGCATGGGAATGACCCGCATAATTTTGGGCGAAGAACCATTCCAACGTACCAACACCAATATTCAGGTGGGGTCGGGTAGTTGTACTTTGTTGGCAGGGAAAAACTATCCGGTCAAAGTCGTTTTGAAAACCTCCATGTTTTCATCGGTGGAGCTTTCTCCTGACATGATTGAAACGAGTGACAATGTTTTTGTGAACCTTGCCTACAAATCAAGTCCTCAATTGGCGACCGTGGTGGTGGTGGATGTGAGCATGGGCAGCTTTTCATTGGTGTTTTACGAATAAACAAATGTGGGCTTGCATCCGTTAAAATCATTGGATTTGCAGGCATGTTTAGGTAACTTTCCTCTCGTGTATCGCTCGCTACATATCGCAATCGCCCTCTTGACAATGGTGAGCCTCTCAGGATGCAACGACGACCCTGTTTTTCCGGTCGAGCCCAACATCAGCTTCGTCAGCATCACACCCGAAGTGGCAACTCAATTCACCAGCGACGAAATCAAAATTGTATTTCACTACGAAGATGGCGACGGAGATTTGGGCAACTTGTCCGACCAAGTCAACAACCTTTTCATCGAGGACACGCGGGCTGCATTTGCCACAAACCCGGGCAGGATCACGGCATATGCATTTCCAAGCCTCACACCGGATGCCAGAAACCCCTCCATACAAGGAGATTTCACCATCACCCTCGCCACTCCACCTTATGAGCCCACCGAGGAGCCGTTGGTTTTCCGCATCTACATTTTGGACCGTGCTGGGCACAAAAGCAACGAAATCCTGACCTCCCCCATAGTTGTCATTCCCTGATAACGGTTCCTTGCACCTGAAGGTCTCAACCGATTTGGTTAAATTTGGCGCATGGCTCAGCCTGGAATTTGGAAGACCGAATTGGCCTACCTCAAAAAGGTCGGACCCACTCGCGCCGACTTGCTGAAGAGCGAACTGGGCTTGATGACCTTTGGAGACCTCCTTCAATTTTTTCCGCGCAAATACATTGACAGGTCCAAATTGGGCAGCATCCGTGACATCCGGCCGGACACCTCGCAAATCACGCTCATGGGGCGCATCACCGGCATCAATGCAATGCGGGGAGGTCGGGGCAACCGCCTGACGGCAACCTTTTCGGATGGCACTGGAAGCATCGAGTTGACTTGGTTCAAAAATGCCCGATTCGTTCAGCAAACCCTCAAGGCAGGCGAGGAAGTCGTGATTTTCGGCAACCCAAGGCAATTTGGCAGGACCATTCAGATTGCCCACCCTGAAATTGAACGTGGCGGCGACCGAGATGCCCTGACCCAACATTTGAAAATCGTACCGGTATACCAAACCACCGAAAAGTTATCCAGGGCCGGTTTGGACTCAAAGGGCATCCGCAAATTGGTAGAGCAATTGTTCGAGCAAGCTGGTACATCCTTTTCTGAGGTCCTTCCCCTGTGGGTGCTACAGCAATGCCGGCTTCCGGGGCGCGGAGAAGCCTTCAGGAACATCCATTTCCCTGCAGACGAGGCGACACTTGAAACGGCCAAAAGACGCCTGAAATTTGAAGAGTTCTTCTTTTTTCAAATGCTGATGGCACAACGCAAATTGGTGGAGCAGCCCAAGCATGGAAGCCATCCCTTTCCGGTCGTGGGTCAGTTGTTCAATGATTTTTATGCCCACCACATTCCCTTTCCGTTGACTGAAGCCCAAAAAAGGGTCATCAAGGAAATCCGGATGGATCTCAGAAAGCCCATGCAGATGAATCGCCTGGTCCAAGGTGATGTAGGTTCAGGCAAAACAATGGTGGCCTTCATGAGCATGTTGTTGGCTTTGGACAACGGATTCCAAGCTGCACTCATGGCACCCACGGAAATCTTGGCCGAGCAGCATCACAACAACATAGCCAAATACTCCAAACACCTTGGGATTCATGTGGGCTTATTGACCGGTTCGGTCAAGGGCGCCGAAAGGAAACAGGTACTGGCCGGGGTGCAGCAAGGGATCATCCGGATCCTCATCGGCACGCATGCCGTGTTGGAAGACTCGGTTGTTTTTGAAAAACTGGGGTTGGTGGTAGTGGATGAACAACACAAATTTGGTGTGATGCAACGGGCCAAGCTTTGGGGCAAAGGTGCCGGAGGATTGTTTCCCCACAACATGGTCATGACCGCAACACCCATACCCCGTACCCTTGCCCTTACGGTCTACGGAGATGTGGACGTATCCAAAATCGATGAATTGCCCCCCGGTCGCAAACCCATTGTAACGGCTGTGAGGACCGAAGCCCAGCGTCTCCACGTTTTCGGATTCATGCGCAACGAACTGGAATCGGGACGGCAAGTTTATGTGGTGTATCCCCTCGTGGAAGAAAGTGAAAAATCGGATTTGTTGGCCGTTACAGAGGGCTATGAGGCTTTGACTCGGGCCTTCCAGGGATACCATGTGGGCATTGTGCACGGCAAAATGAAATCAGAGGCCAAAGACTTTGAAATGCAACGGTTCAAAAAGGGTGAAACACGGATTTTGGTGGCCACGACGGTGATCGAAGTGGGTGTGGACGTCCCGAATGCCAGTGTGATCGTGGTGGAAAACGCCGACAAATTCGGATTGTCCCAATTGCATCAGCTCCGTGGACGTGTAGGCCGGGGTCAACATCAAAGCTATTGCATCCTCATGGCAGGCAAGCAAGCTTCAGAAGATGCAAGGAAACGCCTCAGTGCCATGGTGGACACCAACGATGGATTCAAGATCGCCGAAATCGACATGGAAATCCGTGGGCCGGGCGATTTTCTGGGAGTGAGACAAAGCGGACTGCCGGAGATGAAATTGGCAAGCCTCACCGAGGACGCGGAATTGTTTTACGAGGCCCGCGATGCTGCCTTTTCAATGATTTCCAATGATCCTTTGCTGGGCCTTCCCGAACACAGCTTAACCGCCCAATATTTTCAGAAGTACCAGAAAAAAGTAGGGGTGCTCAAGGATATCGCGTGATTTTTGCTCCATTTTTGGCGGATTCGCCTTGATTGGCATGACCTTTGCCTAGGAAATCATCGATTTAGTTCTTTGCGATTCCTGATTTCGATGGAATTCATTATCTTAGTATTTCCAGTTTTGAAGCTATAATTAAACATACAGATGAAAAAGTTTTTCGCATTCGGCCTTTTCTTGCTCACGCTGAGCCTTTCGAATTCCTTTGCCCAAAGCACTGAAGCCGTTGGTCCACCCATGGATGGTCCGAAAATCGAATTTGAACAAGAAACAATCGACTTTGGCACCCTCCCTCACAAAGGCAATGCTTCTGCCAGTTTTGTGGTTTGGAACCGCGGTACTGCCGATCTGATCATCAGCAGCTGCAAAGGTTCATGCGGTTGCACAGTCCCGGTTTGTCCTACCACCGCCATCAAGCCCGGTGAAAGCGCCAAAATACCTGTGACCTACGACTCCAACAGGATTGGATACTTCACCAAAAACGTCACGGTGTCTTCCAATGCCATCAATGAGCCCAACAAAATGCTCACCATCAAAGGCAACATCGAGGCTCCGATCGAAACTCCTCCCGTCACCCCCCCTGCCACACCGGTCGCTCCGGGACACGAAGGACACGGACACAACTGATTGCGCCATCCCACATGACTTCAGCACGGCCCCAACAGGTCGTGCTTTTTTTGTTTATTTGCGGCCGCAAGCGGCCGTATTTTCCGGGGATGGATGCAGTAGGTCAATCCGGATGATGTGTGTCCTGATGCGTTTTTGAAACCCTTGAGTCGCATTTTACCGCCCAATGGAAACAGTCATCGGCACCAACATCCAGCATGCAGCCAAATTGTTGATGGCTGATGAGGTGGTGGCCATTCCCACTGAGACCGTGTATGGTTTGGCAGGAAACGCATGCTCCGAAACTGCTTTGCTCAAGATTTTCAACACCAAACAGCGGCCTCTCCACAATCCCTTGATCTTGCATGTGGCATCCTTGGAGCAGGCCATGCCATTCTGCTTGCACATTCCCGAAACAGTAAAAGCACTGACTGAAAAGTTTTGGCCAGGACCACTCACCCTTTTGCTTCCCAAAAAACCAGGTTCGCTACCAAATCTGCTGAACAACAACCTCCCCGAAATCGCGGTCCGCGTGCCCGACCATCCCCTCACACTGGCCCTACTCAACCAGCTTCCATTTCCCTTGGCAGCTCCTTCTGCCAATCCTTTTGGATACATCAGCCCCACCACACCCGAACATGTTTTGAAGCAGTTGGGAGGCAAAATCCCTTACATCCTCGACGGTGGGCCCTGCAAACGAGGGATAGAAAGCACCATCGTCAGGGTCACGGAGGAAGGCATCACGGTGTTGAGACCTGGCGCAATCCCAGCCGAGAAAATCGCCGAATTCACGGATGAAGTTCATCAACATACCCCGCAGCCTCGGGAAAAAATCGTGGCACCGGGAATGTTGGACCAGCACTATGCTCCCCGCACCCCCCTCACCCTGCTTGATACCATCCCGCCAGATTGGGTCTCTTCATCTACTCCAAACCGTGGCTTCCTGTTGTTCAACAGTCCCTTGGAAGGCGTCCCTGCGTCCAAGCAAATCATCCTCAGTGCGAGCGGCGACCTGAGGGAGGCGGCCGAAAATCTTTATGCGGCCCTGCATGCCTTAGACACGATGGGTTTGGACGAAATTGTCGCAGAAAAGATGCCGCCCCATGGTTTGGGTGTAGCCATCAACGACCGCCTTCTGAGGGCTTCCCATTGAATAGGGGTTGGTCCACCGGAATTTCCTGAAACGGACAAAACACCATCCAACAACTTCCAAATTTCCCTAAATTGGCGGCCATTCAATCGAAACGACACATGAACAAGATTTCCCTTTGGACGATTGCAGCTGCCGGAATCCTGCTCCTCGCCACCTCCTGCAGCCAAGGCTCTGGTTCGCAAAACAGCTCCGACAACACCGATAGCCTTGCCGCAGCAGCCGATACGCTGCGCTATCCGGAGGAAAAACATTTCAAGAACGTGCGCAGGCTCACGAATGGGGGCAATAACGCCGAGGCTTACTACAGTTTCGGAGGACAGCAGCTTGTGTTTCAAAACGATTGGAGCGAATGGGGCAACTCCTGCGACCAAATCTATGTGATGCCTACAACAGGCACGGGCAATCAGGAGCCACAGATGGTTTCTACAGGCAAGGGACGTACCACCTGTGCCTATTTCATGCCGGGAGACAGCCTCGTTTTATACGCCTCCACCCACCTCGGAGCAGACACCTGCCCAGCCAATCCCCCCCGCAAAGTTGACGGCCGGTATGTTTGGCCCATCTATGACACCTACGATATTTTCGTGGCCGATCTGAAGGGGAACATCCTCAAGCAACTCACCAACACCAAAGGGTATGATGCGGAAGCCACGGTGAGCCCGGATGGCAAAAAAATCGTCTTCACCTCCACGCGCAGTGGTGATCTCGAACTTTGGACGATGAACATGGACGGTTCGGAATTGAAACAAATCACCAACACGTTGGGCTACGACGGAGGTGCATTCTTTTCCCCCGACAGCAAGATGCTGGTTTGGCGTGCTTCCCGTCCACAAACACCGGAAGACCAAAAAGCATATAAATCCTTGCTCAAACAGGGACTTGTGCAGCCGTCAGATTTGGAAGTGTTCGTGGCCAATGCCAACGGCAGCAATGTCAAGCAGGTCACGAGCATCGGCAAGGCCAATTGGGCTCCCAACTGGCATCCTTCAGGCAAGAAAATCATCTTCGCTTCCAACCACAATGGGGAGTCAGGCAGGCAATTCAATCTTTTCATGGTAAACATCGATGGCACGGGATTGGAACAGCTCAGTTTCGACACTGTATTCGACGCCTTCCCGATGTTTTCACCCGACGGCAAGCAAGTGGTGTTCAGTTCCAACCGCTTCAACAACGGTGGACATGATACCAACGTGTACATCGCCGATTGGGTGGAGTGATCCACTGCCTTTGCAAGACAACTTCGTTGAGTGACCTTAATTGAGCCCCGCAAGGCCCAACATATTCCCTTTTGATTCCACACATTGTTGGAGGCATTGGCGTTTTCCTACGCCCAACGAATCGATGGAGATACAAATCCCGAAGAAAGCGGAGTCGGAGATCCCGAAAAACCAACAGATTTGAAAACATCAGGTCGCGCTTCGAGAACCTCAGCGGACGCAGTAATAGAATCAGCGGACTTATTATTATATGAATCATTAGTCTGCTGAAGTGATGACTTGAAAATCTCCAAGCGAAAAACTCCAACGTCCGCCGAGGTCGCAGATCCCGCAAAGCGGGGGTCTCGAAGCGAACGTTCCTACCAAAAGATTTGAAGGCATCAGGTCGCGCTTCGAGGTCACGCTTAAACGACCTCGGCAGTTTCAAAAAATTCAGGAGCTGCAAGGCTCATCGGGCAGTCCGTTTCATCCGCCCTGACAAAGAGGGTACTCGAGGTATACAGAACAAGGCATGTGGACAGCCCCACCCCTCTAAGTAAAAACGCGTATTTATCGAATTACTTGGTTTGGCGGATGGTCAGGGCCTCTAT
>Ga0068872_10001966_pt1 | contig 16325 bp, 12 predicted proteins | sample NOAtaG_7_FD_66441 | JGI IMG/M metagenome (GOLD analysis project Ga0068872, IMG submission 66441) | Freshwater lake microbial communities from Lake Erie, under a cyanobacterial bloom - NOAA_Erie_Diel1S_2200h metaG | ecosystem: Environmental > Aquatic > Freshwater > Lake | place: USA: Ohio, Lake...
CTAAAGCCAAAAATGGAGAATTCAAACGACATATTAGAAGAGGTGGGTAACCAAATACTATCACCTTTAATTGGTGTGAGAATTTGTTTCACTGTAATGGTGTCAACAAAATTGATCTTGTTCTTTTTTGTAAGGAATAGATTCACACTTGTTATCCTCCATGTATTCTCTTGAATGTAAATGATGCCGCTAAATACCGGATCAGTTTCTCGTTTTGGGATCACTTCAATTTTATTCACCTCTTTGCCATCCTCAAAGAACGAACCCAATAATTTATAGCGGTAGTATAGAAAAGCATTCTCATTTATTGGTGAAATAAATGGGCGATTGCTCACATTCTTCATCTCTACTTGGTTTTCATAGAAATTATAATTTAAATATCGGTATTGATTAAAACTGAAGGCACGGCTAGAGCCGCTCACTTTGCTGCTGAGCATTACTTCCTTTATATCGTTCTTGGTTTTGTAGTTGAACTCACTTTGACTTTCTGATAGGTATATAACACCAAGGAGTTCAGTTGAATCATTGATGCTTTTATCAGCCATTTTAATAAGTTTCATTACACCTTTAGAGATGCCTTTTAACCTTTGCAAACCTTTTATATAAGTGTTGCACGAATAATCTTCAACTTGAGATAGATAATATTTTCGTTTTTTGATAGCTTGGCGAATAATGATGTTGGCCGGATTCTCACCTGCTTTTACAACAATTTCTTTTAAGGCTACACCTTCATTTTCTAGAAAAACATCTAAGGTCTTATTTTCAGTAACATCAATCTTCTCTATTTTTTTAGTGTAACCTACATATTGAAAAACCAATTCATAGCTGCCCGGTTTAAGTTTTAGTGAGTAATAACCATCTTCATTGCTATTTGTTCCTATGGTTGTTCCCTTCACATAAATGGTTGCAAAGGGTAGGGCTTCTTTTGAGTTGCTTAAGATCTTTCCCTTGATCGTGAAGGTTTGAGCAGGGAAGAGGTGTGTTATGAATAATAAAAAAATAAAGAGGTGCTTCATTATTTATTTTTTTTCATAGGAAGTAAATGCATAGGAAATAATATTGGCGCCCATTTTTAGTGCCTTAGTTCTAGCCTCCTCACTGTCGTTATGGATCTCGGGGTTTTCCCATCCATCACCCAGGTCGCACTCAAAATCATAAAAGCAAACTAATCTGCCATTATAGATCAATCCAAAACCTTTTGGCGACTTGCTATCATGCTCATGGATCTTTGGTAGGCCATTGGTGAATTCAAATTTTTGATGATAGATAGGATGATTAAATGGCAACTCCACAAGTTCAAGTTCAGGGAATATCTTTTTTAATTGCAAGCGAATAAATTGATCCATGCCATAATTGTCGCTAACATGTAAAAAACCACCCGACATCATATATTTTCTTAGATTATCCGTTTCTTGCATGTTAAAGATCACATTACCATGTCCTGTCATATGCACAAACGGGTAATTGAAAATATCGGGACTTCCGGCCTCAACAACTGCCTGTTCAGGATTGATACTCGTTTTGAGTTCCTTATTACAGAACTTTATAAGGTTTGGTAAAGATGTTTCTAAATTGGCATACCAATCGCCACCACCATTGTATTTTAAAACGGCAATTTGAAATGTGTAAGCAGGCTTTTGAATAAAAGAGCTCTGCAAAAAAGCAAACAATGGGATAATGTATAAAAGATATTTTAGCTTTTTACTCACGAAATTTTATCATGAAGCGACAGCTTGTAAATTTATCTCAATAAGATAACTGTCTGCTTCAGGACAAAATTAAACATTTTTGTAATACTGAACCAATTCAATAGCTTGTTTGGCCTCGTTCACATCATGAACACGTAATAATTTAGCACCATTTAACAAGGCAATTGTGTGTAATACGGTAGTTCCGTTCAAAGCCGTAACAGGACTCGTGTTGATCACTTTATTAACCATGCTTTTTCTTGAAACCCCTACAAGCACAGGGTAATTAAAATTAACCAATTCAGTTAAATGCTTTAGTAATTTAAAATTATGTGCCGTTGATTTTCCAAATCCAAAGCCTGGATCAATAATTATTTTCTTAAATCCCAAGGCCTCCAGTTTTTTGATCTTTACTTCCATTTCGGTTTTTACTTCAGCCACCACATCTTCATAAACAGGATCTTTTTGCATAGTGTTTGGATCCCCTTTCATGTGCATCAATACATATGGAATGTTCAGCTGAGCCATGGTTTCAAACATTTTTGAATCCTTATTTCCTGCAGCAATGTCATTGATCATATCAACGCCCAATTCGGCACTCCGTTTAGCAATAGAACTTCGGTAGGTATCAACGGAAAGTATGATGTTGGGAAATTCTTTTCTTATCCCGGCTAATGTCTTTTCTAAGCGTTCCCATTCCTCTATCTCATCTATCTCGCTAGCGCCCGGTCTAGAGCTGGCGGCGCCAATATCAATAATATGAGCGCCTTCTTTTATCTTTTGGCTTATATCGGCCAAAACATCCTTTAAAGTGTCGTACTTCCCCCCATCGTAAAAACTATCGGGCGTAAGGTTTACGATAGCCATGATCAAAGGCTGTTCAAAATTTAGTGTTTTTTGGTTGGCTTGGTACACCATTATTGCTAATTTTAAGGCTTTATGCAAACTACTTCAACTCAATACGATTCTGCCATAAAGCTATGCAAAGATATCTTTTTAAAGAAGATGAAAGACTATGGCACCGCCTGGCGCAATTTAAGGCCTACATCACTTACCGATCAGATATTCATTAAGGCTCAGCGTATTAAGAGTATTGAAGAAAAAGGAACCCAGAAGGTAGTTGATGATATCAAAGGCGAATATATTGGGATCATTAATTATTGCATTATTTCATTGATCCAACTTGAGCTGGCAAACGATCCACGAGTTGAATTGCCTTACGATGAAGTGGAAGGGCTTTATAATAAGTACGCTACTAAGACAAAAAAACTAATGGAAGATAAGAATCATGATTATGGCGAGGCTTGGCGTGATATGCGCTTGAGCAGCCTAACTGATCTTATTCTCATGAAGATCTTTCGTGTAAAACAGATCGAAGATAATAAAGGGCAAACCATCATTAGCGAAGGTGTTGACGCAAACTATATGGACATGCTCAATTACAGCGTATTTGCCTTAATTAAACTGAGTGAATAAAAAGATCATATTACTTTTTCTTGCTGTCAGTATCTCACTGAGCGCCTTATCCAATTTGGATAGCCTGGCCATAAAACTTAAAAAAGCCAAAAATGATAGTGCAAGAATAGAATTGTATTATAAAGCTTCACTCTCTAAGAAGTATAATTTAAAAACAACTGATTCTCTTCTTGAAAAATTAAATAATTATAAAACAAACTCCAATTGTTTTCTCCGTTTCTTAAGTCATTATAGAATAGGCTGTCATTACTCTGAAAATGAACAGTACCCCAAGGCATTGTCAAATCTATTAAACTCCTTAAAAGTGGCCGATAGCTGCCAACTCACTGTTGGAAATATGATGGTGCGTGGTAAATTAGCTTTGGTAAATAAGCTTGCATTGAACTTTAAAGCGGCTATTTTGAATGCACATCTTGCCCTTACCTATGCCCGACAATTGAATGATTCAAACAACCTTGCTTATAATTATACATTGTTAGGTAATATGTATAAAACCGACATGCTTCTTGACTCCGCATTAGAATATCACTTAAAAGCATTGGCGATTCGTGAGGTGAAAAATGATCCGGCTCAGTTAGCTATCACGTACAACAATCTTGGTTTAGTATACAAGAATAAGAATGACATCAAAAAAGCGCTTTTTTATCTGCGAAAATCATTGGCCATTAAGATAAAGATAAAGGATAAAACGATCTCGGCCGCCTATAATAACCTAAGCATAGTTTTTAGGAAGGCAGGAATTTTCGACAGTAGTATTTACTATTCGCAATTGGCCGTTAAAGAGGGCGTTATTTTGAAAAAGCACCTGGTGCTTGCCGAAGCAATTATGGCTCTGGCAAAAACTTACGATACTATAAATAATTATAAAATGGCTTTACATTATTATAAGCGATTAAAAGTGATAGAGGATTCGGTAAAGAAAGATGATATTGATCTTGCATTTCAGGAATTACAATCCAAATATGAAAGCGATAAAAAGGACGGAGATCTTAAGTTACAGAGCGAATCTTTAAAAACTGCAGAGGCGCTTAATTCAAGAAAGAATATCCTGATCATATTATCTAGTATTGCTTTGATATTGGCGCTGGTTGCGGCCATATTCATATTTAGAAGTTATAAGCAAAGCAAAAAGAATGCGTTTCAACTTGGTTTTAAGAATAGGATCATTGAAGAAAAGAACAAAGAAATTACAGATAGTATAAATTACGCGAAGAACATCCAGCAAAGTTTAATTACAAATGAAATAGTATTTGCCGACAATTTAAAGGATCATTTTATCTTATATCTGCCAAAAGATATCGTGGCCGGCGATTTTTACTGGGCCCATAAAGTGGCAAACGAATTCATTATTGTGTGCGCCGATTGCACAGGGCATGGTGTGCCGGGTGCTTTTATGAGTTTAATGGGGATAGGGTATTTAAAAGAAGTAATCATTCAAAAAGGACTTACACAGCCAGATCTTATATTTAATGAAATGAGAGAGCGCATTATTGAGGGATTTGGCACCAATGAGAATAAAGACGGAATGGATGCCACCTTGATCAAAATAAATGGCTTGAACTTGGAAGTTGTTGCGGCAAATAATTCAATTTGGATCATTAGAAAGGATGAAACAATTGTTGTTAAACCAGATAAATTTCCGGTTGGAATGTATGTAGGAGAAAAGAAACCTTTTACTTTAAACAAAGTTCAATTACAACCAAATGATCTGGTGTTGATGTACACAGATGGCTACGGTGATCAATTTGGTGGACCAAATAACAAAAAGTTCAAGCATAAAACAATGGAGAAGCTGTTGATCGAAAATCAGAATCTTTCTATGGGTGAACTAAAAAAACTGCTGCATGAAACATTATTACAATGGAAAGGTGGCTACGATCAAGTGGATGACATTCTTGTTATAGGTTTTCGCGTATAGCTCAATTAATTTTACCGGTTATTAACACCTCGCGTACTTTTTTAAATTAAAAGTAAAAAAATACTATTTTTATACTCCATATGAAAAAACATGTTTTAGTGTTCATTCTTGCTTTTTGTGTAAGCACTATGATCGCACAAATAACCCAAACAGTTAAGGGTAAAGTTGTAGATAAGGCCAATGGTATTGGCCTTCCCGGAGTGATCGTGAAGATCAAAGGTGCAGATGCGCAATTGGGAGCAAGTTCTGATGGCAATGGAAATTATAAGATCGCCGGCGTTCCAATTGGAAGGCAAACGATCATTTTCACAATGATGGGATATAAACCACGTGTTTTAACTGATCAGATCATTATTTCCGGTAAGGAATTCTACTTAGAGGTAGAAATGGATGAAAGTGCACAAGACTTAGCAGAAGTAGAGGTAAAGGCAGATGCCAATAATGAGGACGTGTTGACGATGCAATCCATCAATGTAAAATCATTTAATTTGGAAGAAACAGAACGTTACCCGGGCTCTCGTCAAGATCCTGCACGCGCAGCTCAAAATTTTGCAGGAGTACAAGGTAATAATGATGCTCGAAATGATATTGTGGTTCGTGGTAATAGTCCTTCAGGTTTATTATGGCGTTTGGAAGAAGTTGATATTCCAAATCCCAATCACTTTGCCGTAGCAGGTTCTGCAGGTGGGCCACAAAGTTTGATCAATAATAAGTATTTAGCCAATAGCGATTTTTATACGGGAGCTTTTCCGGCAAACTATGGAAATGCTTTAGGTGCCGTGTTCGATCTAAAAATGCGAAATGGTAATAACGAAAAACACGAACGTACATTTCAATTTGGATTTTTAGGAACTGAGTTAGCATTAGAAGGACCCTTAAGTAAAAAATCGGGCGCAAGTTATTTGATCACCTATCGTTATTCAACTTTAAAATTATTTTCTGCGGTTAATTTTAATTTAGGAACGAGCGCTGTACCGGGTTATCAAGATGTTGGAATTCGTTTGAATTTCCCAACTAAAAAGGCCGGAGTATTTACATTTAGTGGTATTGGCGGTTTAAGTAGTATTGATATTATTCTTAGTAAGGATACTGTTCGTCCACGCGAATTATACGGCGATCTGAATCGTGATCAGTATTTCCGTACCAATATGGGATTTGGAATTTTAAGTCACGTGTATTCATTTAATTCAAAAACCTTGATGAGAACTACATTAGCTCACTCCGGGCAAAGTGTTAATTCGAAACATTACCAAGTGGTACGCTACCCTAATTTTAAACCAAAAGATACTTTGCCAAATATTCTTGATTATAATTTCAATGAGTATAAAACAACTTTATCGTGGTTTGTAAAACACAAGATCAATTCGCGTAATAGTTTTAAAACTGGCTTGTTCGCGAATGTCATTGCTATTAATTTTTATGACAAGATCAAATTCAATTCTGTATTTGATACCATACCAACACAGATCGTGAACAAGAAATTTAAACTTAGAGAAGAGGTGGTTACTAGTTTTTTATTGATCCAACCATATTTTAGTTACGTTCATAAATTCAGTGATAAACTCACGTTAAACGCCGGAATATTCACACAATTACTTACACTAAACAATAAATTTTCAGTTGAACCACGCGCCAGTTTAAAATATGATATTACAAATAATCAATCCATAAGTTTGGCATATGGCTTGCATAGTCAAATGCAACCTACGTATATTTATTACGCACGTCCCGACAGCATCGTAAATAATGGTGTTTTAATTGCAAATTCAGATCGCATTCCTACCAATAAGGATCTCGATTTTTCAAAAAGTCAACATGTTGTATTGGGATATGATATTTTCCCTTCTAAATCTTTGCGCATAAAAGCAGAAGTATATTACCAGTATTTATGGAATATTCCAGTTTACGAAATGCCATCAAGCGCTTCATTGCTTAATAGAGGTGCTACGTTTACACGCTTTTTCCCTGTATACACTATGGTAAATAACGGAACGGGCACTAATTACGGTTTGGAGTTCACGCTCGAAAAGTTGTTTCAAAAACATTGGTTCTTGTTGTATAGCGGAAGTTTATTTCAAAGCAAGTACACAGGAAGTGATAATGTAGTTCGCAATACCGACTTCAACGGCAATTACATGATGAATTTATTGGCCGGCTACGAATTTGCCTTAGGTAAATCAAAGAAGAATAATATTAGCATTGGCAGTAAATTTACTTATGGAGGCGGACGCCGTTATTCTCCGGTTAATATTGCAGCTAGTAACGCAGTTATGGATGTTATTCCTGTAAATGATTCCATAAATACTTTGCAGTTCGACCCATACAGTAGGTTAGATCTAAGACTTTCATATAAGATCAACGGAAAGAAAGTTTCTACAGAGATCGCTTTAGATATTTTGAATATACTATCTACAAAAAATATCTTGGCCTTAAGCTATGCGCCAGACCCGGCAGATCTTAAAAAAGATCCATTGATAAAGAATTATCAATTAGGATTTTTACCGCTGTTGTATGTGAAAGTTGATTTCTAGTGGAGTTACTTCGTGCCGTTCTTCTTAGCGTCCATTAAACGATTGGCATCATTAAGGAATTTCACTTGTTCTTTGCCTAATTCGGCACCTTGTGGATAACCTAAAGAGCCAATAGCATCGATATTGAATTTATTAGAAGTGTCGGGTTTGTCAAGATTGAACATCCAAATGGTTGGGTAACCTGATATTTGAAACGTTTGCTGAAGATTTTGATTTTGCTGAACCAATTCAGGCGGCAATTGCTTAAAGCGAGGATAGTCTAACTCTAACAGAACTACATTTTTACTAGCCCAAGAAATGAATTCAGGTTTTGCAAATACATCGGCTTGTAATTTTTTGCACCAGCCACACCAGTCGCTTCCGGTAAAAAATGCAAAGATCGGCTTCTTGCTTTTCTTTGAAAGATCATAAACTTTAAAAAGGTCGGTATGCCATTCAAGAGCTTCAGCCTCTTTAACTGCAGCTTTTGTAGGCTTTGCCGTTGTTCCTGATTTTTGAGCAAACCCGATGGTGATGCTCAATAAAAAATGAAGAAAAGAAATGAATACAATTCTTCTGATATAGTTTCTGTTTAGCATATACAATATTATGATTTTGGCCCCTAAATCAGAATTTATAAGTGTTAAAGAATGATAATCCTAAGTTCTAGTTATTAGAGCAATAATCCCCGTGAGTGGATATATTTTTATTCAGTTTGATATAAAAACAGGTATCTTAGATGAGTAATTAAATTAAAAACGATGTCGAAATACGCAATAGCAATACATGGTGGTGCCGGAACTATTTTAAAAAGCACAATGACCCCCGAAAAAGAACAAGCCTATAAAATGGCTTTACAAGATGCTATTACTGCAGGTGAGAACGTGCTAAAAAAAGATGGTAGGGCTTTAGATGCGGTTGAAATGGCTATTCGTAGTTTAGAAGACAACCCCTTATTTAATGCTGGTAAAGGTGCTGTTTTTACGAATGAAGGTAAAAATGAAATGGACGCGGCGCTCATGAATGGAAAGGATCTTGCAGCAGGCGGAGTTGCCGGTGTAACGCATATCAAAAACCCAATTAGCTTAGCCAGAGGGGTTATGGATAAGTCAGATCATGTTTTACTTACCGGTTCGGGCGCTATTGAGTTTGCTAAAAAGATCAATGCTGAATTTGCGGACGACGCATACTTTTTTGTTCAAATGCGTTACGATCAATTAGAAGCGGCTAAAAAGGAAAACAAAATGATCTTAGATCATACAGAAGATAAGGATAAAAAATTTGGAACCGTTGGCGCTGTTGCTCTAGATGTGCATGGCGATATTGCAGCGGGAACAAGTACCGGTGGCATGACCAACAAAAAATTTGGAAGAGTAGGCGATAGCCCTATAATTGGCGCCGGAACTTATGCGAACAATAAAACTTGTGCTATAAGTTGTACCGGTCATGGTGAATTCTTTATAAAATCTGTTGTAGCTTACGATATTTCATGTTTAATGGAATACAAAGGCTTATCGCTTAAAGAGGCATGTAACATTGTGGTAATGGATAAGCTCGTAAAGATTGGTGGTGAAGGTGGATTAATTGCTTTAGACGCTATAGGGAATATTGAGTTGCCTTTTAACTCAGAAGGAATGTACCGAGCTAGTAAAAAGAGTAACGAAGATATCTTTATTGGGATCTATAAATAATGTTGAATGCTAAATTTTGAATGTTGAATTGGGCTACCATTTAAAATTTAAAATTCAACATTTCTATTCTACTTTAATCTTCGGTTTATAATGATCAATGATCAATTTTCTTGTCTTTAGATCAAAATGATCTCCGATCGACATCACATGAACCATTAAATTCTCTATAGAAACAGGTTCTCCCATTTCAACTTCTGTCATGTTTGTATGGCGCATATGAGTTCCATCCACTAAAATGATCAATCCTGATCCAATAGCTTCCATATCATTTCCTTTACTGATAAGCAATCCTGTATCTTCACCTAATCCAATACCAACATTGATGGGGTTACTGGCGCAGGCGTAGAGTAAACGTCCAATTCGTCCGCGTTGTACAAAATGCGTGTCGATGATCACGTTATTTATGAATCCTAAACCGCCGGTAATTTTCACTTCCCCTTTTAGTAAAGCGCCATGGCTACTGCCTTGGTAGATCATATTATTAGAACTTGCTGCAGCGCCTGCCGATGTTCCGGAAATGATAAAGTGATCGTTCTCGTACTTTTCTAATAGTAAATGATGAAAAGGAGTGCCTCCAAAAATAGAAGTTAAACGCAGTTGATCTCCGCCGGTGAACATTACTACGTCAGCTTTTTTTAAACGCTCTAAGTTTTCAGGTGAATTTGCTTCTTCACGAGTTTTAATATTTAAAACACCAACATCCTTCACATCTAATTGAGCAAATGCCTTGATGTATTCTTCACCCACTTCTTCAGGAATACTGGAGGCGGTGGTGATGATCTCAAATCGAGATAAATTATTCTTTGCCGATTCAATGGTTATTCTTTTTAAGATCCCTTTTTCAAAGAATTTCAAATTTCGTTGCAGATCTGTAGGACTTTCTGAAAAACTGCCTCTATCAACCGAACCACCTATAATTATTAATTTACCTTTGGGGCTATTCATCTCAATTCAATTAAGTAACAAATTTAACCTTATCATAATTAAAAATTAAGGAAAGTAGGTATTATTCGCGGTTATTTTAAACAGCATATTGTTTATATAAGAAACAAGCGTTACATTGATAAAAATTACACTGTACCATGAAGATCGTTGAAATTAAGACCCTCCGAGGACCGAATTATTGGTCGAATTACCGCAAAAAATTAATTGTGATGAAGCTCGACCTCGAGGATATGGAAGAAAAGCCTACCAATAAAATTAATGGCTTTGTTGAAAGATTACAGAAATTGTTCCCTTCCATGATAAAACATCGCTGTTCGAAGGATCATGAAGGTGGTTTTTTTGAACGCGTAAAGGAAGGAACCTGGATGGGGCATGTGATTGAACATATCGCTTTAGAAATTCAAACACTGGCAGGCATGGATTGTGGTTACGGCCGCACTAGAGGAACTGGAAAACCAGGAGTGTATAATGTGGTATTTTCCTATATGGAAGAAAATGTAGGAGTGTTTGCGGCTAAAGCCTCGGTAAAAATTGCAGAAGCCCTTGCTTCAGGCACTGATTACGATTTGGAAGTTGATATTAAAACCATGCGCGAAATGCGCGAAAGAGAACGTTTTGGACCAAGCACAGGAAGTATTGTTGACGAAGCAGTTGCTCGCGATATACCTTATATTCGTTTAAATAGAGATTCATTAGTTCAGTTAGGCTATGGTAAAAATCAAGTGCGTTTTAGAGCAACCATGACTGATAAAACCAGCTCTATTGCTGTTGATCTTGCCAGTAACAAAGATGAAACAAAACGTATGCTTGAAGAAGCTGCAATTCCGGTTGCCAAAGGCATGTGCATTGTTCATGAGGAAGAAATTCAAGAAGTAGTAGATAAAGTTGGATTTCCTTTAGTGTTTAAGCCATTGGATGGAAATCACGGTAAAGGCGCTTCCATTAATGTAAAAACATTGGATGAAGCAAAAGCTGCTTTTGAACACGCAAAAAAATATTCTCGAAAAATAATTGTAGAGAAATTCATTGTTGGATATGATTTTAGAGTTTTAGTGATCAACCACAAATTTATTGCGGCAGCTTTGCGCGAGCCTGCGCATGTGATTGGTGATGGAAAGTCAACGATCCAACAATTGATCGATATTGAAAATAAAGATCCAAGAAGAGGTTACGGACATGAGAATGTGTTGACCGAGATCACTATTGATAGAGAAACGCACGAACAATTGGCTAAATTGAATTATACCTTGGAAACTGTTCTTAAAAAAGGCGATCAATGTTATTTGAAAGGCACCGCTAATTTAAGTACAGGAGGAACATCAACCGACGTAACAGATATTGTTCATCCACATAATATTTTTATTTGCGAGCGTATCTCTCGCGTTATTGGATTGGATATTTGCGGAATTGACATCATGGCTTCCAATTTAAGTGAACCTTTGCAAAGCACGGGTGGAGTTGTGTTAGAAGTGAACGCCGCACCCGGTTTTAGAATGCATTTGGCTCCGGCAAAAGGCTTACCACGAAATGTGGCAGCGCCGGTTATTGATATGCTTTATCCTACAGGGAAAAGTTGCAGAATTCCTATCATCGCCGTTACAGGTACGAATGGAAAAACAACTACAACAAGATTAATTTCTCACATTGTAAAAAATAATGGATTTAGAGTTGGTTTTACAACGTCGGATGGGATCTACGTTCAAAACTCGATGCTTACTAAAGGCGATACAACAGGACCTGTAAGCGCTGAGTTTATTTTAAAAGATCCAACCGTTGAATTTGCAGTGCTTGAAACCGCTCGAGGAGGTATTTTACGTTCGGGATTAGGCTTTGGAAAATGTGATGTGGCTGTGGTTACAAACATTCAAGAAGATCATATGGGTCTTTCAGATATCAATACACTTGCCGAAATGGCCAATGTAAAAGGTGTAGTTGCAAGAGCTGTAAAGAGGGATGGTTATGCGGTTTTAAATGCCGATAACGAAGATTGTGTGTCGATCGCAAAAACAGTTGATTGTAAAATTGCGTATTTCAGTATTGATGAAAATAATAAGATCATTAAAGAGCACTGCCGAACAGGTGGTATTGCCGCCATTTATGAAAATGGCTACATCACCATTAAAAAAGGCGACTGGAAATTTAGAGTTGAAAAAGCTTCTCATATTCCATTAACTTTTGGCGGAAAAGTAACCTTTATGATCTATAATGTATTAGCGGCAACTTTAGCTTCTTATGTTTATGGATTTACCATTGATGATATTAAAATGAATTTGGCAACATTTATTCCTTCAGCAGTTCAAACTCCTGGGCGAATGAATATTTTTGATTTCAAAGAACATAAAGTACTTATTGATTTTGCTCATAACGCTGATGGTTTTAGAGGAATTAAAGAATATTTATCAGGGATCGAATCGCCATATAAAATTGGCATCATCACCGGAACGGGTGATAGAAGAGATGAAGATATCAGAGATATGGGCAGAATATCTGCACAAATGTTCGATCATATCATTATCCGCCAGGATAAGTTTTTACGTGGAAGATTAGCCGAAGATATTGTGAAATTACTTGTAGAAGGAATTCACGAAGTAAATCCAAAACAATCTTACGAGTATATTCCAAAAGAAATTGAGGCACTTAAACATGCTTTGGATATTGCCAAGCCAGGAACTTTTATCACGGCTTTAAGCGATGTGATCGATAATGCCATTGAAGTGGTGCAATCCTATTTAGATAAGGAACGTTCTGGTAATTAATTTTTTTTGTAATTTAACACATGTTACTTACTGTAAATTCTGTTATGAGAATTCTAGCTTGTTTAGTCTGTATTCTGATCTACAGCAATTTATTTTCTCAAAATAATTATGCTGACAGTCTCAATAAGGTTTATCCATCGTCCAACGATACTTCTAAAGTTAAGATCCTTCTTAAACTATCCGCTGTTTCAGAAACCAATAATTCCGATCTCGCATTTAAATTAGCCGATAGTGGACTTACCATTGCCAAACGAATTTCCTTTCTTAAAGGAATTGGATGGTGTTATTCTCGGATGGGTAGTTGCCTAACTACGAGTGGTAAGTATGATAATGCAATCGATTACTTGCATCGTTCAATAAAGATATTTGAATCCATTAAAGACAGGAAGGATCTTATTAATGCATTAAATACACTTGCAAAACCACAGTGTTATAGCTGTTATAATACTTCTGAATTTAATTTACTAAACAATAAATTTTAATCAGGTAACTCTATTCCCGCTCTCGCGGATTTGCAATCCGCGTTTTCAAAAACTTAATTACCCTCTTCTACAAACCAATGCCATTAAATTATTTATAAGCATACTTCTCCAATTCCACGGAAATCTCCTTTCGTATGACCCGCCTAAACAGCACTTCGCCCCTTTCTCCGCTCCATTCTTAAAATCAAATATCTCACCATTATTACGTGTTGCAACGCCTTTTTATACTGGGAACAAGCATTAGTTGCTTTTACATACAAAGCCAAGCGCTTCGTAACATTTAGCTAGGCTTTAATTAACAAATTAGTAATTTAGTGAGGTGTTTGGCAGAGGCATACATACTTTACTTTTTGCGTTTTTATTCGTCGGTTTTTTAGGCGCGCAAAATTCGTGCTTACAAACCGCTAAAACCATTTATAAGGTCGATTCGGCCATTACCCTGCTTAAAGGCTGTTTACCGCAACTTGCTAATGATACGCCGGCTCTTGTAAATACAACTTGCTACCTCAGTAAATTGCTTAACCGTAGCGGTAAATTCGAGCAGTCTAAAAAACTACTCAACAACCTATTGCCTCAGCTGGCGCATCCAAAGCACAGCTCTCTAAAGGGGCTTGTACTGCTGCACCTGGGCAATGTATATCAAGCCTCCCGTATTAGCGATGAAGCCTTAAAAAACTACCTGGCGGCTCTCAAATTGTTTGAAGAAAGCAAAGATCAGGAAAATACGGTAGGTGCCTATACCAATTTGGCGGAGTTTTACCGAAGTGTTGGTAATTATGAAAATGCGCAAAAATACATTGTAACCGGTTTAAACCTTTATAAAACACAAAAACTAAATTCTGTTCCTAAGCTCATTAAACTTTACAACCGCTACGCCGCTATTGCCAACGAAAGCAACAAGCTCGATTCGAGCACTTATTACACCTTAACGGCGCTTAAACTTTCGCAACAAAGTAACGATAAATACAACGAGGCCACATCTTGGAACGAGTTGGGCTTTACGCTTAAAAATTACCGCATGGTTGATTCGTCGTACAAATGTTACCAACGCGCCATCGATCTGTGGAAAAGCATTGGCGCCGAAACCGAAGCTGTGCACGCCATGTTTAACCAGGTACAATTGCTCACACATAATCATTATGGCCATAAAAAATTAATTCCTTACTACTACAACATCATTAACTACGTACACGAAAAAAAGATGGAATACTGGTTAAATGAGGTGTATTTCGAATTGGCCAGTTGTTACTTTTTTATTGGCGATAGTATTAAAATGCACCGCTATAAAGCATACTCTGCCCACGAAAACATTCGCCGCATACAAGCACAATACAACGCAAACATCAACGATATTCAAGAAAAATACGAGAACGAAAAATATAAGAATGAGATCATAGAAGTATCGCAAACCCTCAAAGAAACCGAGGAAAGCCTATCCTTTATAAAAAAAGAGAACCTTTTTATATACACCATTCTGGGTATTATTTCCATTTCGTTGCTGGTCATCTTTTTACTCTTAAAAAAAATAAACAAGGCCAATAAAGAATTAAAATTAAAACACATTGAAAAAGATTCGCTCATACAGGAAATACATCACCGCGTAAAAAACAACTTGCAATTTGTGAGTTCGCTCATTAACATGCAGATCAATACAACCAAAACCGAATCGGAAAAAGAGAATTTGCAAGATGTTTCGCGCCGCATAAAATCAATGGCACTGGTTCATCAAATGCTTTATAACCGTGAAGATCTGGAAGGTGTTGAAATGAAAAACTACATTGGCGAACTTATCCGATCTATTGAAGAACTGGTGAACACCAATGGAATTGCAATTGCATTTGATATTAATTGTGATGATGTAAAATTCTCAACCACACGATCCATTGCGGTTGGTATCATTGTTTCTGAACTCATTTCTAATTCCATTAAACACGGTTTTGTTAATATTCAAGACCCTAAAATTGCCATACAGCTAATACAAGATGCTGAAGGCAACATTCAATTGAGTTACAACGATAATGGCATTGGATTAAAGAACTTAAATACCAACAACGGTGAAAAACTGGGTATGCGCCTAATTGATATTTTTTCGCGACAGATAAAAGGGAATTATACCTTTGATAACAACAACGGCCTATTGTTTAAATTAAATTTTAAAAATGAATCAGCAGTTTGAGAAATTAAAAATATTGATCGTTGACAATGAAGTGCTTATTGCCGAAGATATTAAAGATATGCTTCATGAATTTGGCTGTAAAAAAACCTACATGGCTCACTCAAAACAAGAGGCAATTGATCAGCTGATGGCATTTGCCCCCGATCTGGTTTTACTGGATATACGTATGGAACATGATATGGAAGGCATTGAACTGGCCAATATCATTAACAACGATTTTACCATGCCTTTTATATTTATTACTGCTCACTCCGATGTGGCAACCATAAATAAGATCATTACAACGCAACCTTATGCCTACATAACCAAACCGGTTAAAAAATCTGATCTGTTTGCCAATATTAGTTTATTGGCCGGTGAACTCGAACAAAAAATAAAACAAAAACTGTATATTAAAGATGGTTACAAAACCATTGTGCTAAATCCGGAAGACATACTTTACCTGGAAAGTGATGGCAATTACATTAATATTTACACCAAAGAAAAACGCCATTTGCTGCGCCAAAGTATGGATGGTATTTTAAGTGAGCTCGACCCCAACCAATTTGTTCGTGTACACCGTTCCTACATCATAAATAAAAAGCATGTTGCGCGCTTTTCAAAAAAAGAAATAGAAATAAACGGCGTTAAAGTTCCGGTTTCTCGTCACTTTTCCGAGAACATAGAAACCCTGTTAAAATAAC
>Ga0068872_10001972_pt1 | contig 16302 bp, 13 predicted proteins | sample NOAtaG_7_FD_66441 | JGI IMG/M metagenome (GOLD analysis project Ga0068872, IMG submission 66441) | Freshwater lake microbial communities from Lake Erie, under a cyanobacterial bloom - NOAA_Erie_Diel1S_2200h metaG | ecosystem: Environmental > Aquatic > Freshwater > Lake | place: USA: Ohio, Lake...
GGGCCTATGGCCAAGGATGGCGTTCGGAGGTGCAAAAATTATGGGTTGTCAGACCCTGAGGACTTTTCTTTGCTGTCCTCGCTTTTGTCCAAAGTCACATTGATGCGGACGGTGAACACATGGGAAAGGTCGCTAACCGCCTCGTCTGTTTCCTCATCCCAAGCATACCCCAACCTCAGGTCCACCTTCTTGTTCAAGGGAGCCCTGATGCCCGCCATCCAACGGAAACTGGAAAAGGTAAAGGAGGGTCCTGCTCTGAAAAAGGGTTCTAACGATACAAACGGTTCGATTTTGGTCTTAGGCAAATTGTAGCGGAACTGCATGCGCTGCCTGAATGTGTTTTTTCGGTCTACGGGGCTCCAGTCCATTTGAAAACGGGTCCTGAAGTCGATTGTGAGCCTGCCGATTTCTTTGGGATCCCAGGACAAGTCGGTGTAAAGGCGGTTGGTATTGATTTCCGGCCTGATAGAATAACGGTATCCAATCCCTGCCCTCAAGGGCTTGATGATTTGATATTCAGCCAACAGGTCCGTGTAGGCGTTCCCAACCGTAGAGAAATTTTGGACCAATCTTACCTCTTCGTTCAAGGATACAATCACCCGCTCTTTCCAAAAGCTTTTTTGGAGCACGACTCCCTTCCACAATTGCGCGTCCGATACGATTTGGGCGGGCAACATTTTGGCAGCCAAACCAATCAGGATGATGAAACTCCAACGGATGTTCATGGTTGTTGGGGCAAGGCCGATACGGTTTGCGTTTTGAAAAATACCCTCAACTCGGCGCTGTCGGTGATGAAATTCATGCTTTCCACTCGGACGGAGGTCACATCCAATCCTGTCCTCGATTTCAAATCTGCCATCAGCTCGGACTTTTTCTGCGGTTCCAGCAGATCCATCCGCTCGTATTTCAAAAGCAGACTCGACGATGGATGGCGGTACAGCAGTTGGTGGAGCAGGGCCGTTCCTCCCAACAAGCAACCGTCGATGAGCAACAATTCGACCCATGTGAGTGATTTGTAGGGCAGGGCATTGATGATTCCCACGGAGATGACCACGAACAGGAATGCCATTTCACGGATGTTGACGGTCACGGTTCGGTATCTCAGGATGGAAAACAGGGCAAACAATCCAAATGCAAAGCCCAAAGACAATTCCACAGCCGAGAGGAGATAGCAAATGAAAAAGATGATGAGGTTGAACACCACAAAGGTGAAGATGTAACCATTTCCATCCTCCGATTTGCTCCGATACACCCCAAAGACAACCAAACCTGCCACCAACAGGTCCAAAGACAGCCTTACCAACAAAAGCGAAATGCGGTCGCCGTCAAAAAGTGGAATGCCGAAAATGTCCAAGAGGATGGGATTCATGATGTTTCGTGTAAGGTTGTATGCGACTGAACAATCGATTCGATCTGCCTCAACAAAGGCTTGAAGCGGTGGGATTTGATGCTGGGTTCCAACATGGCCATTCCAACGCAGTATTTACTGATACCCGATTTTTTGACGTGGTGTTGCTGCAGGCTTTTCTGCATGGGTGTGAGGGTGGATTGTTTGGGCCGTTTGACCTCCACTACCACCAATGGTCCCAAAGAAAGGGTTTTTCCATTGGCCAACAATTCAAACTCCAGTCCAAGGTCGATGGTTACCCGCTCGTCGCGGTCCAAATTGGCCAACATGGCCCTGCCAAATCGCACTCCCAAAACGGCTTGCAAATCCTGGATTCCATGTTTCCATTTCGACTGCAATTCCAGTTGCTCCTCTGAAGGCATGGTCCGGTCCAAAAAATCAATCGGAGTCCTGGTCTTGACCGTTTTCCGGAGATTGTCCTTTGTTTTCAACTCCAAAAAGCTGAGGGCACTTTCCATGTAGTCCCGGATTCGAATTTTGGTACGGTTCAAATGCCCGTTGTGGTGTTCCAAATAGGCCTGGCGTCCCGGAGTGTCAAAATAAGTGCTTTGGTAGCTCTGTACCCGGGTACCGTCTACCTCAAGCACATGGTAGTCGCCCACCACCTCGCCTAAAACTTTCACCAACACGTCCAAGGGCAGGATGTATTTCGCGTCTTTGCGGTCCATGAGTTTGACCTGTTCCGTCTCAGCGAGGGAAATGGGGGGCATCTTGGCCAAAATCTGCGAAATCTGCGTTCTCGGGCTCATTTGCGAAGAATGAGGTCGGGTACCACGATGGTTTCTTTCTCCTTGGTGAAGGTCACGGTGTGCTTGATTGGGACCTCGGGCATGTGGCAAGTATCACACTCACTGTAGGCATATACCGTGTAGGTGCCTTTGTAAAGATTCTGGAATCGGAAGGACCCGTCGTAATGGGTGCGGATTTCATCTCCATAAAAATCGTCGTCTCCATATACAATGAAAACCCGCTCATCCGGTCCGTAAAATGTGTCTTGGAGCACGCCGAAGCTGTTGTAATCTTGGATCAACACTTTTCCTTTTAGGGTGCAGGTGCCTCCATACCCCGCTTCCTTTTCACAGCTCGTCATCAAGCCAAGTGACAATAAAAGTCCCGAGCAATGGAGGAATTTCCAAAAGGCGGATAACAGGAAGTGAGGTTTCATGGCACGGGGCTAGTCTATGTTAACCGAATCTTTCGCAAGGAAGCAAACTGTTTACAATAATGCAATGAGCAATTCCGCCTTTGGTCGCGGTTTTTCCCAGCATCCCGAGATTTCACCCTTGCTTGGAATTGCCTAGATTTGCGGTCTAAAATTCTCACCATGATGAATCGCATCATTTTCTTTTTGTTTTTGGCCGGCCTGATGGCGGCATGTGGCGACAAAGCCAATTCCAATGCATCTGCCAACGACAGCACGGCCGTTGACAGTGCACAGGTAGCCTCGGAGGATGAAGTTCAACTCCCAGACCCCGATGCAGTAGGCAATTTTGGAGCCACCATTTCCGCGGATGGCGCCATCGCAGCTGCAGATGTGGTGAAAACCTTGGGCAAATCCGACAGTGCACGTGTTAAGGTAAAGGGCACCATCAATGCCTGCTGTCAAAACAAAGGTTGCTGGATGACCATGCCTTTGAGTGACAAACAGGAAATGCGGGTCAAGTTCAAAGACTATGGTTTTTTCGTGCCCATGAACAGCTCGGGCAAGACAGCCGTTGTGGACGGTTGGGTGTACCGCGAAGTGGTGAGCGTGGATGAATTGCGCCACTATGCCGAGGACGAAGGGTTGCCGCAGGCAGAAATCGACAAAATCACCAAGCCTGAAACCCGCATTACCTTCATGGCAGATGGTGTCATCATCGCAGCCTCCGCCGAGTCTGGTAAATGATATAATAGTTCCACCTTGTTCAACCAATAAACTTCAATCCCATGAGTTGGGTCAAAACCGATTCCTTCCTTTCCGATCTCCATATCGAGCTCAAAAACCCTTGTTGGTTCACCGGGTATGAACATGGACATGGCTCCGGAGCCTACCACGAGGTGCACAGCCCCGCAGACGGGCAACACTTGGGAGGTGTTCAAATGGCCTCCCATGCGGAATACGACCGTGTGGTGAAAGCCGCAGCCGATGCATTCCCTGTTTGGCGCATGATGCCGGCTCCCAAAAGGGGTGAAATCGTGAGGCAAATCGGTGACGAACTGCGGAAATACAAAGAGCCACTGGGCCGCTTGGTGTCGGCGGAGATGGGTAAAATCTACCAAGAGGGTCTCGGAGAAGTCCAGGAGATGATTGACATCTGCGATTTTGCCGTGGGCCTCAGCAGACAGTTGTACGGATTGACCATGCACAGCGAGCGCCCCCTTCACAGGATGTATGAACAGTATCATCCCTTGGGCGTGGTTGGAATCATTTCGGCCTTCAACTTCCCCGTTGCGGTTTGGGCCTGGAACTCCATGCTCGCAGCAGTTTGCGGGGACACATCCGTGTGGAAGCCGTCCGAAAAGACCCCGCTCACCGCGGTGGCTTGTTTCCAGATCATCAAAAACGTGCTCAAGCGCAACAACTTGCCGGAAGGTATTTTCGGTTTGGTCGTGGGTGGCCGTGACGTTGGCGAAGCCATGGCAGCAGACAAGCGCGTGGCTTTGGTGAGCGCCACCGGCAGCACCCGGATGGGAAGAGCCGTGGGTGAAACCGTGGCCAAGCGTTTTGGGAAGTCCTTGTTGGAGTTGGGTGGTAACAATGCCATCATCATCACGCCCCACGCCAATCTGGAGTTGGCCCTGCCGGCTGTGTTGTTTGGTTCAGTTGGGACTTGCGGTCAAAGGTGCACCACCACCCGCAGGCTCATCGTGCATGAGAGCATGTATGCCCGCGTCAAAGAAAGCCTTCTCAAAGCCCATCAATCCCTCGGTGCCCGCATCGGCCACCCTCTGAAGCCGGAGACCCTGATCGGTCCCCTCATCGACAAGGATGCTGTCCGCAACATGCAACACCGCTTGGAAGAAGTGCAAAAAGAAGGTGGCAAACTCATACACGGCGGGCAAGTGCTCAGCGGACCAGGATTTGAAACCGGCACCTATGTGGTTCCCGCTATCGTTGAGGCAGAAAACCACTACCACAGCGTGCAGGAGGAGACCTTTGCCCCGATTCTGTACTTGCTGAAATACAAGACTTTGGACGAAGCGGTGTCCATCCAAAACGATGTGCCTCAGGGCCTCAGCTCCAGTATTTTCAGCGACAACATCAAGGAGGTGGAATACTTCCTGAGCCACCAAGGATCCGACTGTGGCATTGCCAACGTGAACATCGGGACCAGCGGTGCTGAAATCGGAGGTGCATTCGGAGGCGAGAAAGAAACGGGTGGAGGCCGCGAATCCGGTTCCGACTCCTGGAAAGCCTACATGCGCCGTCAGACCAACACGTTGAACTATTCCAATGACCTTCCGTTGGCGCAAGGCATCGTGTTCGACCTTTGATTTTCACGCAATTCTCATCAAGCCCGTCCAATTTTTTTGGGCGGGCTTTTTTTATCCATTTGCAAAGGATATCCTTCGGGATGGGCGGATTTGTCCAGGTGGATGGCGTCCCGCGAAAGGGGCGGTATTGTTGGGCCAAATGCCCCTCCATGATGTAGGCAATAGTAGGTTCAAGGAAGTAGCGCATCGAATTGACAACCTGCATCCTCCACCTGAATACCTTTTCTTCCTCCTCCACAGGCAAGTCACCAAAGGAATTGTTTGCGTAAGTTTAAGGTTGCAACGCATCTGTTTCAAGGCATGTTTTTCTTGCGATCATCCCCCAAAAAGGACTCGCTCACTGATCCTGAGCTGATTGCGCAGTATGTTCAAAAGGGCCAAACCGAAGCTGTGGCGGTGCTGTATGAGCGATATTCCGTGCAGATTTATGCCATCTGCAAAAAGTACCTGAAGGATGAGGATGAAACCCGGGACGCAGCCATGGAGGTGTTTGAATACATGCTCAAGGAACTTCCCAAGTATGAAATCAGGGCCTTTAAAAGTTGGTTGGCACGGGCAGTTTCGAATTTTTGTTTGATGCGAATCCGAAAAAACAAGGCCTTGAACAATCAGGAGACGGTTTTCAGGCAAAGTGAGTCGGAAGATATGGAATCGGGTGATTCGCTGCACCTTCCCGATGAGTTGCCCCCACAAGAGGTAGAATTGATCCGATTGGAGAGCGCTTTGACCGGGTTGCGGGAGGAGCAGCGGGTATGCATTGAATTGTTCTTTTTGAAAAATAAATCATACGATGAAGTGGTGGAGTTGACAGGGTTTTCTTACAACCAGGTGAAAAGCCACATTCAGAATGGGAAAAGAAATTTGAAAATCCGGATGACGGAAGGAGATGAACCAGGAACCCCGTAAAATATTCTCGCCCGAAGAGGATGCATGCCTCAGTCCGGCTGAAATGCAAGCCTACTTGGCTGGCGGAGGTAGTCCTGTAGACCGACGCCGAGTGGAATTGCATTTGCTGAACTGTGCGCTCTGCGAGCTGGCCTATTCGGATTGGGACCCCACACAGCGCCAAGAAACCGAAGAAGGTGCAGAGGCCATCAGCGATGCGGCGTGGAAGCGGATTGCCGAATCCAAAAAACGGAAGTGGGCATTTTATTACATCTCGGCAGCGGCTTCCGTGGTCGTGGTCCTCATGGCAGGTTGGTGGTGGCTCAGTCAGCCAACAGCCCAAGAAATGGATCAGGTCTTCAGCGAAATGTTGGAGAAATCCATGACTCAGGACAGCCTGCTCGGAAATGCAAATACCCCAGATGAATTTGCCCAAGCCGTACCCATGAAATCCAAGGCAGACAATCTGAGCGAGACCCCAGCACGGATGGAAACGGAGCAAACGGTTTCGGAGGATGTTCAGGAATCCTTCAATTCCACCTTGGCCAACGGAGGCGTTCGGCAAGTGCCCGCCGCCTACCCCAATGTGGTCGTGTCCTCCAAAACCATCCAAGATGAATCTTACCGCGAACCAAGGGTCGACATCATGTCGGATTCTGAAAGGCCCGTCGAACAGGAGAACGTTTCCTTGTCCAAGGAGGAAGGATACCTGGATGCCGTGGCCGCCGATGATGCTTCGCTGAACCGGGTGACGGAATCTGTAACAACGGTGGAAGCCAAGGGAGGCAAAGGGGTGACGCCCAAAATTACATCCTCCAAAAAATCGACCTACGCTGCGGCTCCCACCACGGAATCAAGGACCGTCACAGACAGCTTTGTTGCTCCGTATCCGGTGGCTGCCATGTTTTTCAATGGAGCTTCCCCTGATTTTTCGTCCGGGATGCAAGCCTACCGGGAGCGTAAATTTTTAGAAGCATCGGGTCTTTTGCGCCGGGCGGCCGCTGCAGATGCCAACAATCTTGAGGCCCATTTGTACGCGGCGGTGAGTTTTTTGAACATCAACCAACCCCAAGCCGCGCTTTACCATCTGGATCGGGTTCTGGACAAATCGAGGGGCAATCTGAAGGAAGATGCAGAATGGTACAAGGCATTGGCTTATCTTCGGCTCAACGAAGGCAGGAAAGCGACTTCCCTCTTGCAATCAATCGTAAAACAAAACGGAAAACATGCGGCATCTGCACGTCAAGCATTGGAAGAGCTCCGCTGATTGGACCCTGAAAAACCTCTTTTTATTGGCAGTTCTCCTCGGAGGTTTTTTTCACAAGTCGGAAGCTCAGTTGGACCAATTGATGCCTGTGCCCTTCAAGGTCGAGGAGCAGAAAGGCAAATTCAGGGTAGACACCACCTTCCGTACCGCCCTGCGCCAAAAGGACCCGAGCAGGATCAACCCCGCCCTCCGCAGATTCCTCCAACGACTCGATGGACGTACGGGGCTGAATCTTCCGGATGATGTCGTCACCGTGGCATTCCCTGTTCAAGGCGTGAATGTGTGGGTCATGAAAACCGCCCCATCGCCCATCGCACTCCATGAAGATGAAACGTACAACTTACAGGTAGGGCCCACCCGCATCATGTTGGAAGCCGCCACCGATTTGGGTGCATTGCGCGGATTGGAAACCTTGCTTCAACTGCTTTCACATGACGAAAAGGGATATTATTTCCCGGCTTGCCGCATCGAAGACAAACCGCGCTTCCCTTGGAGGGGTCTGCTCATCGATGCTTGCCGACATTGGCAACCGATGGAGGTAGTCTTGCGCAACTTGGATGCGATGGCGGCGATGAAAATGAACGTATTCCATTGGCATTTGAGTGAAGACCAAGGTTTCAGGGTAGAAAGCAAGGCCTTTCCCAATCTCCATTTGTTGGGTTCCAATGGCGACTATTACACCCAAGATGAAATCCGCAAAGTGGTGGCCTATGCCGACGCACGCGGAATCCGAGTGGTGCCCGAATTCGATTTGCCCGGACATGCCACAAGTTGGTTCGTGGGTCATCCAGAATTGGCAAGTGCCCCCGGACCCTATCAAATCGAAAAGAAGTTCGGTGTGTTCGAACCGGCCATGGACCCCACCCAGGAGCGGACCTATCGATTTTTGGAGACCTTTTTCGGGGAGATGAACAGCCTGTTTCCCGACGCCTATTTCCACATCGGGGGTGACGAGAACGAGGGCAAACAATGGGACAAGAACCCTGCCATCCAGGATTTCATGGAACAAAAGGGGTTCAAAACGCACCACGACCTCCAGAATTATTTCAACCTCCGGCTGTTGGACATCCTGACGGAGAACGGCAAACGCATGGTAGGTTGGGATGAGATATTGGTCGAAGGCCTGCCCAATACCAGCGTGATCCAAAGTTGGCGGGGAAAGGAAGGCTTGGTGGCCGCAGCCCAAAAAGGATTCGACGTGGTATTGTCCAACGGCTATTACATCGACTTGTGTGAGCCTGCCTCACGTCACTATCTGAACGACCCATTGCCCCAAGGTCTTGCTTTGGACGCCAAAGGCAGCAAACACGTGTTGGGCGGTGAAGCTACCATGTGGTCGGAGCTCGTTTCACCCGAGACCATCGACAGCCGCATTTGGCCCCGCACCTGTGCCATTGCCGAACGATTGTGGAGCAGCGCGGAAACCCAGGACGTGGGCGACATGTACAGAAGGCTGGAGCTGACGAGCCTGCGCTTGGAAGAACTGGGCGTGACCCACCTCCGCAATCCTGAAATGATGATGCGTCGGGTATGTCAGGGGAAGGATTTTTTGCCCCTCAAAACCTTGTTGGAAGCCATCGAGCCCTTGCCCGGATATGCCAGGCACCACCAAGGTGTGGCCTATTCCACCGACTTGCCCCTGACAAGGCTGGCCGACATGGCTCAGCCCGACCCCAAACTGCCAAGGTTGTTCAGGCAGACCTTGGACCAAGTCCTCGCCACGCCCGATGAATTCCGGATGACCATCCTCCGCGGGTGGTTGGAGCAATGGCGTGACAATCACATCCGGTTTGTGGAATTGGCCAAGGATGTCCCGGCCTTGAAAGGCGCCGAAACTTTGTCGTTACAGTTGAACCAAGCCGCCGTGATGGGATTGGAATTGCTGGCCATGGTGGAGGAGGGACGCTCCCGTCCGGAAAAACAAGCCGCTTTTGAAGGGATTTTGAAACAAGTCTCCACGCCCGGCATGGAATGCAGGATAGCTTGGCTTCCCAGTTTGGAGTTGTTGATGAAAAAAGTGTTCGGGAAATGAACTGCCTGTTGGAAGCTGCGGTGGACAGCGTGGAAGCCGCGGTGTTGGCTGAGCAAGCAGGAGCCGATCGGTTGGAACTGTGTGCCGCGCTGGAGTTGGGAGGTCTGACGCCGGGCATGGGATTGATGCAAGCAGTGCGCAAAGCGGTTCAGATTCCGGTTTTCGTGTTGATCAGGCCCCGGGCGGGCGGTTTTTTATTCACCCAATCGGAGCATGAAACCATGTTGGAGGAAATCCAATCGGCGCGTTTGGCGGGCATGGATGGCGTGGTGATGGGGGCTTTGGACGATGGTGGCAAATTGGATTTAGAGTGGATGCGCAGGTATCTGGATGCTTCCAAGGGCTTGCATTTCACCTGTCACAGGGCGTTTGACCGTGTAACGGATCAGTTCGAGGCCTTGGAGCAACTGGTGGGAATCGGAGTGGAGCGTGTGCTCAGCAGCGGAGGACAACCCACGGCTTGGGAAGGCAGGGAGCGGTTGAAGGAGCTGGTAAGGGTGGCCGAGGGCCGAATCGTCGTGTTGGCAGGTGCAGGGATTTCACCTGAAAATGCCTTGGGGTTGGCCACAAATGCCGCACTCCGGGAGTTGCATTTTTCAGCCATCAAGCGCGTGAAGGTGCATGGGGAGGGCAAAGTAGCCATGGGTCCCTTGGATAAAGATACGTGGAACATGGTGCCCGCTCCGGAAAAAGTAGGTGGGGTCAGGAGGGCATTGCTCGGGTTGGGGAGGTGATGGGGAGAGACGGACCTGGACGTAATGCCGCTGTGTGTTCGGGCAGGATTCAGTATCCTAAGTGATTCGAAGTGCCTCAATTGATATGTAGCCAACAGCGTCCAAAGAAGCATCGATTTCGGCTGTCTCAAATCCTATTTTAGCTGCCGTATTTTCTCATTTGTAGGCAAGAGGGGCTTGGAACTTTGATTTCATTTCCTGTTTTGGTTAACAATCCTGTTTTGGCGTCTCGTTTGAAAACAACAATGTTATTCGTAACCTGATTGGCTACGATCAGGAAATTTCCTGTCGGGTCAAGGGTGAAATTCCTCGGATGGTCGCCAAATGTTGATTGATGTCCGATTAAAGTTAGGCTGCCCTTTTCCTGGTCAATTGCAAATATGGAAATCGTGTTTTCGTTTTCCCAACGGTTGGAAGCGTACAGGAATAACCCATCAGGCGAAACATGAATGTCTGCACTGTTGTATTCTTCCTGCAATTTCGAGTATGAAAATATTCGTTGTATGCTGTCTAACCTCCCACGCTCATACTTAAACGAAGTAATTGTCCCGCTAAGTTCTTCTATACAATACGCGAAATGATGGTTAGGATGAAAGGTGAAATGTCTGGGCCCGCTTCCTGAAACAGCTGTATAATCATGATTCTCTGAGGCCTTCAAGGGCGGGGATTCGTTTACACTGAATGTGAAGGCACGAATTTTATCCGATCCTAAATCGGGAAAGAAAGCATATTCGAAATCGGGCGAAAAAACAGCAGCATGTACGTGGGCTTTGTCTTGCCTTCGGGGATTGGTTCCACTTCCTTGAAATTGAATTATTTGCGAATGTGGATTTAGGCTTCCGTCGGGGTTTGTTTTAAAAACAGAAACCGACCCATCTGTGTAATTTCCGTTGATTACAAATTCATTGTTTCTACTTGTTGTTACATAAACCGGATTTTCGCCTCCACTCTTTTGTTTATTCAAGAACGTCAATGTGCCATTTATACTGTCAATTTTAAAAGCGGATACACTTCCTTCTTTGGGGAGCTTTGTTTCAGTGCAGGCATACAAGTAGTCACCGGCAGGAGACAGGGTCAGAAACGAAGGATTGGTAATTTTCCGTCCACTTGACACTCTCTTCAAATTCCCTGTGCTGGAATTGAAATCATAAATGTAAATCCCTTTGCTTGGCTTGCCGTTCGTGTAGGTTCCGACGAATAAATATGTTTTGCTGAATTGTCCTGAGGCACACAGTCCAATTGTTGCAAGCAGAATTGTCAGGACCGTCTTCTTTTCTTTCATTTTGACCGATAATGATATTGAGGCTTTGTGGTGGCGGGCTTTTGAAACGGAAAATAGTCTTCTTGCACTTCACGGCCACTGACTAAAAACCCATGCTATGTACTGTGTTTCATTTCAGTCTGCTTTTTCATAGGTCAAATTAACGACACCTGTGTCATAAGGTTTTGCTTCAGTTAGTTTCCAATTTGTTTCTTTCGGTTTGTTCGCAAACAAAGGGAGTCCTTCGCCAATAATTTTAGGTATTATCGAGATGATCATTTTGTCCAAAAGCCCTTCATTGATGAAAGTCGTAATGAGCTGTCCACCGCCAATGAGCCAAATGTCTTTGGCTTTTTTCTTTTTTAATTCCGTCACAAGGTCCTTCCAATTCTTTGTCAAAATATAGGTGTTTGGACTTTGAATTTTAAAGTTTTCATTTGTTGTGACCACATAGGAGTCAAGTCCGACATAAGGCCAATCTACTCCAAACCCAATAATCTCTTCATAGGTCCTTCGGCCCATGATCGTTGTTCCGATGCTGTTCAACAGGTCGGTATATCCATAATCATCACCTGTCTGCGATTTGGGAATGGAAGTCAACCAATCTAGACTTCCGTCTGGTCTTGCAATGAAACCATCTAGGCTTGTAGCTACATATAAAACAATCATTGTTCGTTAATTCGAGGGTGTAGGTCTTTCAAAGTAGTGCAACGGTTGGTGTGTTTTCGCAGTCGTTGTAAATGGGGCATAACGGTTCTCAGCTATACGCAGGCAGGGATTTTCACCACTGAACTTTCTACGAAGAACTGAACTTTAAATTTACCACTTTCCTGTCCTACGAAGCACGAAACCCCTGCTTGCGTATAGGTGATGTTAGCGGTTCGGCTTTTTATATGTTTGGTATTAACTCGTCTATTACTTGTGTTTTAAAATTTGTAGCTCTTTGCCCAATTGCTCCTGTAAGAATTGGTGTATATCTATTGTTCCAAAGTGTCCGCAATGCAGAAAGATACATTCTACTATCATCTTTTACAAATCTTGGGTCAGTTGTAAAAAGCATTGAGGGGCGTTTAAACATATCAAATCCGAAACTAATTAGTTCATCAACAATCTCTCTACTTCTATCATCTTCGCCAAAAGATTTTATCAAGTCTTCCCAAATCCAATTAATCAAATAATTTTTATCTTCTTTTCTTAATTTGTCTGTTGTCGCTATTTCATAAATACATTGTCCTATACAATCATAAACAGATTTTGATAAGTTATTATTCTTTGATTTTATGATAACATTCTTCCAATCCATCATTTTTGAAAAAACATCTTCAATCAAATCAAAATTTCTTGAATTTCTATTGATTTCAGAGTTTTCAAAAGGCAATTCCTGCATATTTGAAATTAGAACCCTAACAAAATGATAATAGTAAAACATACACATATGGTCATTAACATTTTGCCTTATAGCTTCTCTAACCATTATGTCAAAATACCAAATAGCTATTGTAATACGGAATGACCAAGTAGTATCACTTTCTTGCTCTCTGTCGGATTCTCTTAAAACGCTATATTCTTTTTTTGCTTCTTCGTGCATTTCAAGTATTGCGGGTTCGCCAATGCCACGCCAAGCTTGGTTAATTGAACATACCTTTATGTCTTTAAAAAGTGCGTAAAGTATTGGTCTTTCTTCGTCAATAGAGTAAGCGTCAAATTGCCCTAGATTTTGATTATTCCTAATTTCTCTAAAAAAGTTTCCATTTTTGTTTGTCATTAGTATTTTCAAATACCGATTAACAAAATCGTCATCTTTCAAATCTTGTTCATTTAGCTCCTGAATTATTTGAGAAAATAGGTAAGGGTTAGAGTTTGCCACGTCGTCTAAGAAAGCATCATTTAGGATAATGTTGTAATAAACGATACTGCCATAAACAAGTTCTCGTCCTTTAATTGCCTTGTCGTAAGCTTTTAGATATTTCTGGTGGTCAAGCTGCCAAAGTCCGGTTTCATCTTCAATCTTAATCGTTTTTTTCTTTCTTAAATATTTAATCACTTGGTGCAGATGATATTTTTCAATTAGCTGTGCTAAAAATGGAATATCGTTTCTTAAAAGAAGTTTTTTGTAGTAAGAGAGTAATTGTTTTTTCCTTGAAAGAGGAAATTGTCCGAAGAAAACCTTCCAAATTGAATACGATAAAATGCTAATAGAAATAATGTAAGCCCAAGCATCAGGTGTCGGAAATCCTTCAATTTGAGTGCGTTTTAAAAATTCAAATTTGTCTGTCCACCATTGATATGATAGTAAAAAGTGTATATGAAAAAATAATACTACGATTATAGTAATTTCAGTATTTGAAAGTTTTAAAATGACGTATTCTCTATTCCTTTCTGAAATGAAAGCAATAATTGCAAGCAATATTCCAATAAGTGTTAGTAAGTCTGATATAGTCATTTCATTGTCTTGTTTTGTTGTTGTGTTGTCGTCCCAAGCTGACCGCTAACTCAGTTATTTCCGCAATAAACTAGCGGCAATGCCTCCAATTTGGAGGAATTACAGAAGTTTTCTGCTTGTAAGTCCCTGCCTTTCTTCTTCCCCCAAAATACCAAAACGCCCCAAATTCAACAATAGTGCTTTGTGGTTTGTAAACGCTATTCTTTGGGGGGCTACATCATTCCGCGGTTCCGACTTTTGCAACAATCAAAGCTTGACCATGTCCCCATGGTATGATTTTCCGTCTGTGCTTTGGCATGTTACGATGTAGTAGCCAGGATTCAGGTCGGATACGTCCAAGAAGAATCTGAATGGACCTTCGTTGCTGCAATTCAAATGGTAAGTTCTCCCGAGTAGATCATGGACAACCACCTGTTTCACTTTGCCCACGTTTTCTTTGAATTGAATGGTGACCTTATCGGCGCAAGGATTGGGGAATATCAGGAAGTCCGAAGGTTTGGACTCACCCATGCCAACGGTTGCCACGAAATGGGCAGTGAAGTTGACATTGCTTGCGGTCAAGGTGTCCAAGAATACCGAATTCAAGGTGTCCGCAATCAAACCATTTGATTCCCAATGCGAAAATTGGAATCCCGGTGATGCCACAGCTTCGAGTTTGACAGGAACGCCATCGAAGTAAACGCCTTGCCATGGATAGTTTTCAGGGGTAATCGTGCTGATGTTTATTTTACCGGCGTTGAGTGGCACCACGTCCAACTCCACGTTGACTTGTTGGGGCAAGTCGAAATTGCTTTGGATATGGTTGCGAATGTTCTCCGTCCTACAAAGCAAATCATCCTGAAACATGAGGTGGTACTGGTAGTATGCGTCGAGTTGGGCCGGGATGTTGTTGGGGTCTCCCCATCTTTGGTATTCGTTTGCCATCTCGGTTGCCGTCCTGTTGAACATGTCGTTTCCAATGGCAACCAGTCTGGATGGCAAGAAAACTGTGTTCATCAAATCAGCAAAACGGTTGATGAAGTAATTGTAAAAACGTTCGTTTTGGAGGCTTTTGAGCAGGATGTTGACGTGCGGATTGTTGGCATCGCTGGTCTGCCAGTTCAACAGCCTGGTAAGCAAGGTGTCGGCACAATTCAAGGAATAATCGCCGAAGTAGATGCTGTAATCATTGGGCAGCAAACCATATTCCAGGTCCATCAGACAGTATCGCCAGCGGTAGTTTGTGGCATCGGACCTGTACAGCTTCAGATTGTTGTAGCCATACACGTGGTCTACATTGTTCATCCAAACTTCACCCATCCAATAGTCGTTGAGATATTGCATGTCGAAATATTGGTCGCCCTGATCCCAAAACATGCTGTCACTGGAATTGAGGAGAGAGAAGTCGTCGTATGCGTCGTAGAAATTTTTTACGTCACCTTCGATGGCCCTGAGTTGAAAGCCATATTGTGCTGTCGACCCGAGGATTTCAATCGTGTTTTCCGTAGCACCATCGTAAATCTCAAACATTTCGGTGTCAAATTTCTCCCGGAGGTCGTAAAGTCCCCAATAGGCCCCATTGACGTAAACCGTAGCTGGTCTGGAAGCGGAATAATAATTGTATGTGCCTTCTCCCGCCATTCTTCCCTGCAAACCATCCTTGAAAGGAAGGATCAAATGCAGGTTGCTCCCATTGCGCAGGTAGAAATCACTGTAAACTGTTCGATTGGGTCTGTCTGGAAAAATCGAGCCTAAGAATGGACCCTGACCCAAAACCCCGTCGTCGAATTTGATTCTGAAAGGACGTTGTGGTTTTCCCCTGGCGCCCCAACCTCCGTCCATGACGATTCCAGCGCGGCTTGAAAAAAGCAGGTTGTGGTTCATGGTCGAGTCAAAAAAGTCGATGGAAGCGGCTTTCAACAAATCAAGGCTCGGGTTGTCAAACATGCCGGTAGGCCCGAAGAGGTCATCTGGATCACTGACCACCGAAATGATGGGCGTGGTGTGGTGCACATTGAACAGGTAGCTGGCAAAGGTTGTCGTGCTCGGAACCATTCCGTTCAGGAAGGATTTGGCGCGCAGGATTTTGGATTGAAAAATGTAAATCGGCGTTCCGGTCCATTGGGATGAGTTTTCATCGGGTTCACTGCCATCGAGCGTGTAGTAAATCGTTGCGTTCGGGTTGTTTGCATCGGAAATGGTCACGGAAATGGGGCTCGTGTAAATTCCGCTTGAGACTGAAAAAACAGGGGCGATTGCATAGCCATTGGCCGGAACGGAATTGTTGTTGCTCGCACCGGGGGTCGGATGGGCGAATCGTTTCAAATTTCCGGAGCCGTCTGTAAAATGGCCGAAACTGACATCATAACCGGGGCCGCAATTGACATTCAGGGAGCTTATTTGGGTTTGGGACGGGTTGTAGAGTTTGATGGTTTCACCGTTGGAGCTGATTTTGAAATTCGTGTGGTTGAAATTGCCCGTATCGGGAATGAAAGTGGGAAGGAGAGAGTTGATGCCCGTGTGGGCAAGACTCAAATCCAACAGTGTGAAGCCCGTGGGGTTGGGATCGATGACGTCAAATGCCAACGAATCAATGTTTCCGGGTGTGAGGCCTGCAGCAATCAATTCACTTGCCGTGTACAGGTATTGTTGGCGAGCACCATCGTACCAGTTGCTGTAGGCCGAAGGGTAATCATACCATCCGTTTTGCAAGGTATCGCTCCCCACGATGGCAGAATTGAAACGAATGTTGGGGCGCTGTTGGGCGTTGCCTCCTCCGCTGAAACCGCATGCAGACCCTGGCGAATTCAACGCGA
>Ga0068872_10001973_pt1 | contig 16296 bp, 11 predicted proteins | sample NOAtaG_7_FD_66441 | JGI IMG/M metagenome (GOLD analysis project Ga0068872, IMG submission 66441) | Freshwater lake microbial communities from Lake Erie, under a cyanobacterial bloom - NOAA_Erie_Diel1S_2200h metaG | ecosystem: Environmental > Aquatic > Freshwater > Lake | place: USA: Ohio, Lake...
GTGCCCGTGGTGGCGACCCGGTCGGTCATCGCATGGAAGCGGAACTCCAGCGGGTCGATGCCACCCTCCTCGTTGAGCATCGTGTTGCGGTGGAACCCGGTGGCGATGCGCTGATCGCGGGTGGCCCCGGGCAGCAGGTCGCCCGCGAGCTGCTCGAGGGTGAACCGGTCGAAGGGCATGTCGGCGTTGAGCGCCCGGATCACCCAGTCGCGCCAGGGCCAGATGCTGCGGGTGCGGTCCTTCTCATAACCATTGGTGTCGGCGTAGCGGGCCAGGTCCATCCAGCGACGTCCCCACCGCTCCCCGTAGCGCGGCGAGGCCATCAGGCGGTCCACCCAGCGCTCGTAACCGGCGTCGCCGGGGTCGCGGAGGAAGGTCTCCATCTCCTCAGGCGTCGGCGGCAGTCCGATGAGGTCGAGCGACACGCGCCGGGCCAGCGTGTGTGGATCGGCCGGCGCGGAGGGCTCAAGACCGCGTTGCCGCAGGGTCTTCTCCACGAAGCGGTCGATGGCGTTGCGGGACCAGCCCGGATTGGCGGTCTCCGGGGGCGGCACCTCGCGCGGCCGCTGGAAGGCCCAATGCGGCACGTACTCGGCGCCCGCGGCGATCCACGCCTCGAGGGTCTTCTTCTCGGCGGGCGTCAGGGTCTGGCGGGTGCTCGGCGGCGGCATCACCTCGTCCGGGTCGGTCGCGTGCAGGCGGCGGACCACCTCGCTGTCCGCGGGCTTGCCGGCGACAAGGGCGATCGCGCCCGACTTCGCCGGCCGGACCGCCGCGTCGCGGACATCGAGGCGCAGGCCGCCCTTGCGGGACAGATCGTCGGGCCCGTGGCACTTGAAGCAGTGCTGCGAGAGGATGGGCCTCACCTCGGTGGTGAAGTCGGGTCCTGCGGCCGCTGCGGCAGCCGCCGTGAGGCGGAGCCACAGCGCCAGGGCGGCGAGGGTGAACCCGGCCCTGCGGGTTCCCGGACGGGTTGAACGGCGATGTTCCACGGCTTGCATCGACGATGGAACCCGGCCCGAAACTCAGACCAGAACAAACTTCCGGGTTCACCGACATCAACAGAGCCCGGATGCGGGCGGGGTCAAGCCGTCCGACATCGATGGGTCCCGGGCTCCTGCCGTATCCGCCCGCCGCCTCGCAGGTGCTTTGACCCGGACGGGTCGCCTGGGGCACGGTTCCAGAATGCGATCGATACGTGCGGTGGTGCTGGGTCTTTGGTTCGGCGGGATGGCTTGGGCGGCGTCCCTCCCGGAGTTCTTCCAGTCGGCCCGGGACCTCCACGGAGCGGACGGCGAGGCGGCCGCCCGGTTCCTGGCCGAGCACATGACCGAGGCCGACCGGACCGGACTTTCCAACCCATTCCTGCTCGAGAACCTCGACCTGGCCTTCCGAGCGCGGAAGGAGTTCCCGTGGGCCGCCAAGGTGCCGGAGCCGATCTTCCTCAATGACGTGCTGCCCTACGCGGTCTTCGACGAGACCCGGGATCCGTGGCGTGCCGAGCTGCTGGCCCTGTCCCGGGAGCTGGTGAAGGACGCCCGCACCGCCACCGAGGCGGTCCAGGCGCTGAACCGCCAGCTCTTCCACCGCATCAACGTCCACTACAACACCGGGCGCAAGCGGCCCAACCAGAGCCTCCGGGAATCCAAGGCCCTCGGCAAAGCCACCTGCACCGGGCTCTCGATCATCCTGGTGGAGGCCTGCCGGTCGGTGGGCATCCCGGCGCGCGCCGTGGGAACCCCGATGTGGACCAACGAGCGGGGCAACCACACCTGGGTCGAGGCCTGGGACGGCGACTGGCACTTCGCCGGGGCCGACGAGTACGACGCCGGGGGTCTCGACCGTGGATGGTTTGTCGGGGACGCCTCCAAGGCCCGGGCCAACGAGCCGCGCCACGCCATCTACGCCACCTCGTGGAAGCGGGACGCCGGACTCTCCTTCCCGATGGTCTGGGCGCGGAACAGCACCGACGTGCCGGCGGTCAACGTGACGGCCCGTTATGCCCGGCCTGACGCCGCGCCGGTGGAGATCGCCGCCCTCGGGGTGCGCCTCTGGGACCGCGCCGGCGGCACCCGCCTCGCGGCCAAGGTCTGCGTGCTCGACGGGGTGCGGCGCTCGTGCGCCCTGGCCGACACCAAGGCCGGCCGGGCCGACCTCAACGACATGCCCCGCTTCAGCCTGGCCCCCGGGGCGCAGGGGTGGTTGCGCTTCACCGTCGGCACCGAGATCCGCGAGATGGCCTTCGGGCCGCTGGTGGCCGGCGACTCGACCGTCGACGCCCGGTGGGAGCAGTTGACGCCGGCATCGCCCGTGGTGGACGCCCTGCGCGAGTGGCTCGACCTGCCCGAGGGACGTCGCTCCCCCGAGGCCGAGGTCCTCACCCGGGCGCTCTCCAAGGCCGAGTCCGAGCGGGTGCTTGGCCTCGTGGCCGCCGACCGATTGGCCCGACTGGCCGCCGACCGCGCCCCCGAGGTGGAGAAGAAGGAACTGGCCCACGACGGCAAGACGCTGCGTTGGCTCGAGAAGGAGTTCGGCAAGGCGCCCGCCGGCCAGCGGAGCCTGTGGATTTCCATGCATGGCGGCGGCGGGGCGCCCAAGGAGGTCAACGACCGCCAGTGGCAGAACCAGATCCGCCTCTACGAACCCGCCGAGGGGTTCTACATCGCTCCCCGCGCCCCGACCGACACCTGGAACCTGTGGCATGAGGGCCACATCGATCCCATGTTCCAGCGCCTCATCGACAACTATGTCGCCGTGCGCGGCGTGAGCCCGGACCGCGTGTACCTCATGGGCTACTCCGCCGGCGGCGACGGCGTCTGGCAACTGGCCCCCCGCATGGCCGACCGGTTCGCCGCGGCCTCCATGATGGCCGGCCATCCCAACGAGGCCTCCCTGCTGGGCCTCCGCAACCTTCCCTTCGCCATCTTCATGGGGGGCAACGATGCGGCCTACAACCGCAACCGCATCGCCGCCGAGCGGGGCGCCGAACTCGACCGGTTGGCCCGCGAGGACGCCGGCGGGTATGTCCATCAGGTGAGGATCTACGAGGGGCTCGGCCACTGGATGAACAAGAAGGATGCCGAGGGCGTGCCCTGGATGGCCGGGTTCGTCCGCAAGGCCTGGCCCACGAAGGTGGTGTGGCAGCAGGACGACGTGGTGCACCGGCGCTTCTACTGGCTCCAGGTGCCGGCCGAGGTGCCGATCGGCGATCGCGCCCGGCTCGTGGCCCGGGTGGATGGCCAGGCGATCGTGCTCGAGGGCGACGTGCCCTCGCGCCTGCGGTTGCGCCTGTCCGACCGGTTGCTGGACCTCGACCAGCCGGTGCGGGTGATGGCCAATGGCCAGGAGCGTTTCTCGGGCAAGGCCACCCGGCAGGCCCGCGCGATGCTCGCCTCGCTGGAGGAGCGGGCCGACCCGGTCTCTGCCGCCAGCGCCTGGGTGGACCTGCACTGACCGGTGGTGGCGGGCTGCGTTGTCGACGCCTTCCGGCGAACCCGGGTGGCGACAGCCGCCGCCCACGGCCCCCGGGGTTGGATCCACCCGGTTCGGGTCACCCCGAAGGGCTGCCGCGGTACACCCGCGGCAGGCGCTCGCGCAGGCCCGCCAGCACATCGTAGGTCACCGTGCCCCGCAGGGTGGCGAGTTCCTGCACCGTCAGGCACTCGGCGCCCTGGCGGCCAATGAGCACCGCCTCGTCGCCGATCCGCGCCTCCGGCACACCGGACAGGTCCACCATCAGCGCGTCCATCGTCACGCCGCCCACGAGCGGGACCCGTCGCCCGTGCAGCAGCACGTGGCCCTGGTTGCGGAGCCGTGGGTAGCCGTCACCGTAGCCGATGGACAGCACGCCGATGCGGCAGGGCCCCTCGGCGCGCCAACGCATGCCGTAGCCCACCGTGTCGCCCGCCTCGAGCGGCTGGATCGCCGTCACCCGCGCCCGCAGCGAGAGCACCGGGGCGATCCCGTCGATGCGCCGGCAGACCTCCGAGGGATACACCCCCTGCGCCAGCAGGCCGACCCGCACCCGGTTGAAATGGGCGTCGGGCAGGTCGAGCACCCCGCCCGAGTTGCAGTGGTGGATCCAGCGCGGACGGATGCCCACGGCGGCCAGGCCCTGCAGCACCGCCTCGAATCGCCCCGACTGCGTGCGGGCGAATCCCTTGTCGAGTTCGTCGCTCTGGGCGAAGTGGCTCAGCGCCCCGCGGAACTCGAGCCCGGCGAGGCCGGCAAGCCGCTGGCTCCACGCCGCAGCCATCCTCCAGGGCAACCCGAACCGGTTCATGCCGGTGTTGACCTTGAGGTGGACGGGCACCGGTCGGCCCCGGACCGACCCGGCCCGCGCGAAGGCCTCGGCCAGTTCCACCGATCCCACGCAGGGTTCGAGATCCAGTTCCAGCACCTGCGGCACCTCCTCCTCGAGGCGTTCCCCCAGCAGCAGGATCGGGGCGTTGATGCCGGCGTCGCGGAGTTGCTGCGCCTCGCCGAGCGTGAACACCGCCAGCGAATCGGCGTGGTGCATCAGGGCCACGCGGGAGGCCTCGACGGCGCCGAGACCGTAGGCGTTGTCCTTGGCGACGAACATCAGGCTCACGCCGGCGGGCACCTCGCGGCGGAGGAGGCGCCAGTTCCGGGCGAGCTGGTCGAGGTCCACCTCGACCCAGGCGGAGCGGGAGCGGGTTCCGGAGGAGGTCATGGGTTGCCCGGGGGCCAAAGCGATCGGCCGACGTCGGTCCGGTGGTAGCTGCCGAGTGAGCGGATCCGCCGGATGTCGGCATAGGCCCCCGCGATCGCCGCGTCCATCGTGCCGGCGAATGCCGTCACGTCGGCGATCCGGTGTCCGGTGGCCTCCAGGCCGCCCAGCGGCGACCGGGCCACCTCCTGCCACCAGACCTCGCCCTCGAAGGCCCCGTCGACCGTCACGGGCACGCGGGGCCCGGTCAGCTGGGTGAAGGGATAGCCATAGCCGGCCAGCGTGAGGTTGCAGCCGAACTCGCGGCCGCTGCGCCATCGTGGGGCCAGCGGCAGCCCGAGGGCGCACCGGCCGAAGGTCTCCAGCGGGTTGGCGAGCATCGACGCGATCATCGGGCCGCTCGTCACGCCCAGTCGGACATTGTACTCGAGCACATGCCAGCGGTCGTCGTGGCGGATGGCCGTGACCTGCACGGGCCCGCGGAACCCGACTTCTCGAAACCACGGCACGAGCGGCGCCAGGAGTTCGCGGGCCAGCCCGTAGCGGTCGCCGGGATCGCGCTCCACCAGTCCGCCCAACGGTGCCCCGGCCACGATGCCCAGGTTGCCGTCGAAGGCCCGCTTGTACTCCTGGTTGGTCACCAGCGAATGGACCTGCCCGTCGCTGACCAGCGCGATGTGCCCGGCCTCGCGGCGCCCAAGGTATTCCTGCAGGAAGATCCCCTCGGCGTCGTCGATGCGGGGCAGCCAGGCCAATGTGTCCTCCGGCGTCTCGCACACGATGGTGTGGATGGGGCTCGTCGGCGAGCAGAGCGGGTTCTTGACCACGAAGGGCCGGCCCTCGCGCCGCACAAGGGCCTCGGCCTCGGCCCGGGTCGGCACCTGGTGGGAGCGGGGGAAGGCGATGCCGTGGCGCTGGCACAGGTCGCGGGCGAACCCGCGCTCCCGCTCGAGCCGCAGGCCCTCGCCGGTCGGGCAGAGGATCGGGATGCCCAGGGCCAGGAGGTCGGCCGTCCAGGGCTTCAGGGCCCACTCGAGCGACATCGGCACCAGGAAGTCGGGCTTCCAGTCGCGGAAGACGGGGCAGGGGTCCGACACCTCCAGGCTGGAAACGCAGGGACCTTCCTGCCGGGGGCCTTCGTGGCCATAGTCGCGGGTGAGGTAGGTCAATACCTCCGCGCCGTCGCGTCGCAGGTGGCGCATCAGCGCCTGGGTGAAGGCCCCGATCCCGAGCAGACCCACCCGTTGGAATCTCACGTCCCTTGCATCCATGCCGTCCTAGAAGGTCCATAACGGTTCGGTCCGCCGCCCCGCTTGGAAAGCAGGAAGATGCCCCCTCGCGGATTTTGTCGTCCCGGCCGGAGCCAAAGTCGCCCATTGACGGGCCCCGGGACGTTGCGTCCGATGTCCGCCAGACCCCGCACGCCCATGGATGCCCGCCCCGTCTCTCGCCGTCGCCCCGCCACCGGTTTCACGTTGATTGAACTGCTGGTGGTCATCGCGATCATCGCCATCCTTGCCGGCATGCTCCTGCCCGCCCTCTCGCGGGCCAAGAGCAAGTCGCTGACGATCAGTTGCAACAACAACCACCGGCAACTGGGTCTTGGCATGCACCTGTACGCCGATGACAGCCGCGACAACTACCCGGTCTACAACAACTGGGGCACCCTGGGCGGCAAGAAGGGCGTGATGGAACTGCATGGTGGCCTGGTCGGGCACACCAACCGGCCGCTCAACGTGTACGTGCCGGCGTTCGCGGCCTTCCGCTGCCCGGCCGACAAGGGCGATGCGCTCTGGAAGAGCACCTTCCCGAAGGGCATCCGCTCCTGCTACGACGCCTGGGGCAACAGCTACCTCACCGTCTGGTCCGTGGAGACCTTGCGGGTCAAGCACGTGACCGGCGATTCCTCCCGGCCGGGTTCACCGGAGGGGCGGCCCATCAAGAGCAGCGAGATCGCCCTCGGACCATCCAACAAGCTCATCCAAGGCGATTGGCCGTGGTGGGCGGACCGCGACAAGAACGACATCGCCAGCCAGTGGCACAACGTGAAGGGGCAGTACCGCTTCAATGTGCTCTGGGGCGACGGGCACACCGATTTCTTCCGCTTCCCCAAGGAGGCCTCGCAGTGGAACTACACCGGCCCCGCGCCGGACCCCAACTTCACCTGGTGGTGAGCCTTCCGCGGCGCGGGCACGGATCCGTGATCCTCCGGCCCTGCCATGGGCCGCGGGTTCCGTCCTGAGTCCTCCCCAACGGGCTCCATCGTGCCTTGTCCTGATCGCATTCCAGGCTCGTGATCGGGGCCTCGCATGGGCCCTGGCTGGGCCTCGTGTCGCCGTCGGAGCCCCATCCAAGAAAAACCCCCGGAACAAATTTGACGGTGTCGTATCTAGACGGTAAGAAAAACTAATCAGAGAAATAAGAAAGGCTCTGATGCTCCGACCACCAACCCATCCCACATGACACATCGTCCGTCGCTCCGTCTGCCTGCCCTCACCATGGCCGGCGCCCTGTTGGGTGCCGTCTCCCTCGCCGCCGATCCGGTCCCGTCCTCGCCCTTGGCGTCGACGGAAGCCCGGGTGCTGATCCGCTATCGAAACGTCCCGGGGCCCGCCCACCGGGAGCATCTCACCGCGCAGGGCGCCTCCGTCCAGCGCGCCTTCCACCTCGTGCCCGCCGTCGCCGCCACCGTGCCCGTTGCCGCCCTCGAGGCCATCGGCCGGTTGCCCGATGTCGAGGCGGTGGAACCCGACCTCGAGGTCCATGCCCTCGGGGAGATCGACTCGACCTGGGGCCTCGTCCGCATCGGCTGCGGCCCGGTGCAGTCGGGTTCCTTTGCGGGTGCCGTCGGTCCGGTCCTGGGCACGGGCATCGGCGTGGCGGTCGTGGACACCGGCATCGACCGCACGCATCCCGACCTCGCCGCCAACCTCGCCGGTGGCTACGACTTCGTGAACAACGACGCCGACCCGATGGACGACCACGGGCACGGCACCCATGTCTCCGGAACCATCGCCGCCGTGCGCAACGGGGTGGGCGTGCTCGGTGCCGCGCCCGAGGTGGACCTCTATGCCCTCAAGGCGCTGGGCTCCAACGGCAGCGGCAGCTGGAGCGGCATCCTGGCAGCCCTCGACTGGTGCGTCGCCCGAGGGATCCCGGTGGCCAATTTCAGCCTCGGCAGCCCGACCTATCCTGGCACCACCGTCGAGGCGGGCTTCAACAACGCCGCAAAAGCCGGCGTGCTGCTCGTGGCCGCGGCCGGCAACTCGGGGGCCGGGACCGACACGGTCAACTACCCGGGCAAGTTCGCCTCGGTCATCGCGGTCGGTGCCACCACCAGCAGCGACCTGGTCTCGTACTTCTCGAGCACCGGGCCCGATGTGGAATTGTGCGCCCCGGGATCGTCGATCTACTCCACGACGCTCGGAGGGGGCTATGGCGCCCTGAGCGGCACCTCGATGGCCTCGCCGCATGTCGCCGGCGTGGCGGCCCTGGTCCTGTCGCGGGGCCTTGGCGACCTCAACGGTGACGGCGTGCGCAACGACGACGTGCGTCGCCTGCTCCAGGCGACGGCCGAAAACCTCGGGGTGGCCGGGCGCGATCCGCAGTACGGCTTCGGACTTGTGGACGCCGAGGCGGCCGTGGCCGCGGTGCAGGGGCCGCCCCCGCCGGTGGCCCCCGTCTTCCTGCCGCCCACCGAGTTGCAGGCCTCGTTGGCGAATCGCACGGTGACCCTCACCTGGACCGACCGCTCCAACGTCGAGACGGGCCAGGAGGTGCAGATCGGCCGTTGGAAGGGCCGGAGCGTGAACTGGTCCACCTGGAACGTCACCGGCCCGGACGTGACCACCTTCGTGGGCTCACTCGGCAAGGGGACCTTCTCGTTCCGCGTTCGCGCCATGACCGGCAATCCGGTGACCTACACCGAGCCCTCCAACGAGGTGACCGTGACGATCCGCTGAAGCGGTCTCAACCGTCTGGTAGACCTCAGGTGCGCATCCCATCGCCACCCGGTCCGGAAGTTCCCGGGCCGGGTGGTTTTTGCGGTGGTTCGCCGGTGGCTTCAGAAGGCGTCAAGACTGGGAGTCACGCTCGTTCGGCGCAGCAGGTGCCGGAGTTTGGGTTCATCCGCGAGGGCGTGGGTGCGCTTGCGGATGGGAGCGCGCACCGCGCCCAATCGAGCCACAAGGACATCGCTCGCTCGTGCCGTCCTTGGACAGGCCCGCCAATGGCCGGGAACAGCGCGTGCGCCTCTTCCCGGGATCCACGGGGATCAGTTTCTTGGCCGATCGAGCCAAACCGTCTGCGGTTTTCGACAGCGCGCCGTGGGTGAAGGTCCTGAAAAGCACCGGATCCCGCCCTGTTGTCCGTGACAGGCATTTGGCCGGTGCGGCACTTTCATCGGGATGAACTTCTTCGCCCGCACCTCGGCCCTTGTGATGCTTGCCGGTCCGGCCCTGGGCGCGGGCTCGCTTCGACTCTCGGACGGTGGCGTCGAGCGTGAGTTCGTCGTGGCGACCGATGAGGTCCACGTCTCCGGTCCCAGGCTGGATCGGGTGATCTCGTTGGATCGGGCGGGTTTCCCCAAGTCCGCGCGTCCCGATGGTTCGACGCTTCAGTCCGTCCTGTACCCGGTGGGCGAGGCGCGATCCGTCGCGGGTCGACGCATCCTGACCCGGCGGGTCTCGGTCGAGCTGGTTCCAGGCACCGACGTCCGCGCGCTGGTCGCCGAGGTCGGTGCCGTCCGGGCGGAGCCGATGCCCTTCGACGGACGTTTCGCCGTGTTCGAGACCGCCGAGTCCTCCGGCCTTCCGCTCGCCGAGCGACTGCGTGCGCGGCCCACGGTCCGTCGGGCCGCCGTGATCCTCGCACGGCACCTCCGGCCTCGGGCGTTGCCCAACGATCCAATGCTTCCCCGGCAGTGGACCCTCAGGAATGACGGCCAATCCGGCGGCACCGCCGGCGTCGATGCGAATGTGTTCCCGGTCTGGGAGTCCGGTCGGCACGGTGAGAACCTGGTGATCTCCATCGTGGATGACGGGGTGGAGAGTGCGCATCCCGACCTCGCGGCCAGGATCGTTCCCCAATCGGGGTTCGACTACCGCGATGGGGATGCCCAGGCGGAGCCCGAGGGGGGCGAAGGGGCCGACGCCGACGGCAAGCCGGTGGCGGATTCCCACGGGACGGCCGTCGCGGGGGTCGCCGCCGCCAGCGGGGACAATGGCATCGGCGTGGCGGGTGCGGCCTACGCCGCGCGACTCGTTCCCATCCGGCTGATCGGCGGCAATACGGGGGACGATCAGGAGGCCAAGGCCCTGGCCCACCGTCTGGACCTGGTGCACATCAGCAACAACTCGTGGGGGGCCAACGACGACGGGAAGACCATCAGCGCTCCCGGGTCGTTGACGAGTGCGGCCCTCGAGGCCGCGCTGAGCCAGGGTCGCGGAGGGCTGGGCACCCTCTTCGTATGGTCTGCCGGCAACGGTGGCAACGAGCAGGACAATGCCAACAACGACGGCTACGCCAACCACCCCGGGACCATCGCCGTCGGGGCCTTGAACGATCTCGGTCATCGTGCCGACTACAGCGAACCAGGCGCCTGCCTGGTCGTTTCGGCCCCGTCCGGCAGCGACAACGCCCGATCCCCCGGCTCCTTCACCACCGACCTGATCGGCGAGCGTGGTTACAACCGGGCGAGCGTCGACTCCGACATCCCGGAAATCGACTACACCAGCACCTTCAATGGCACCTCTTCGGCCGCACCGCTCGTGTCCGGGGTCGTGGCCCTGATGCTTCAGGCCAATCCCGGGCTCGGATGGCGCGATGTCCAAGAGGTCCTCATCCGATCGGCGGCGATGACCCACCCGGAGAACCCCGGGTGGTTCACCAATGCGGCCGGGATCCGCTTCAATCACGACTTCGGAGCCGGTCGGGTGGATGCGGCCGCCGCCGTGAACCTGGCTGGAGGCTGGCGCAATCTCGGCGCGCGGCAGTCGAGCCAGGCCGTGAAGGTGACGAGGGATCTTCCAGCCATCCCCGACCAAGGAGTTTTCGAGGGCGTGCTCCCCGTGGCGGACGATCTCCGGGTCGAACAGGTCACTTTGGAGGTCGCGCTCACCCACCCATCCCGCGGTGAACTGGCCATCGACCTGGTTTCGCCCGCCGGCACGGTCAGCCACCTGTTCCTCCCGCACGCGGACACCAACGCGAATCTCGAGCATCGGTTCACCTCCGTGTTCCACTGGGGCGAGTCGGCCCGAGGCAACTGGAAGCTCCGCATCCGGGACACGGTCGCCGGCAACATCGGCAACATCTCGACCTACCGCCTGGAGGTGTTCGGAACCCGATCGGAGGGGGTGGTTCCCGATCTTCGCCTGACCGCCCTCGGCGTGTCGGCTGACGGCTTCCGACTGAGGTTGCAGGGGCCCGACGATCGTGCGGTCGTGCTTCAGGCCTCGTCGGACCTGATCGATTGGCAGGTCCTCCTCTCGGGCACGATCGACCGGGGCGACACGCAGGTCACCGATCCGAACGCTTCCGAGACGGCCCGCTTCTACCGTCTGGTCCTGGCCAAACCCTGAGGAGGGCGCTGACGGGCCGGGCTGCGACGCTGCATGAGGCGTTGCAACCACCGCGTCGAGCGCCGCCGACCCGGGCACGTCTGCTGGGCGCCCGCTCCCGAGACCACCGGGAACATCAGAACGTGGTCGTCGAGCCGTTCAGGGCCGGCGCCGGGGGCGTTGATGCCAGATGAGCAGTAATCCGGTCCCCAGGCCCAGGAGCGCCCATGTGCGCGGCTCCGGGACGAGGGCCGGGGTGGTCAGGGGATCGACCGGGGTGAGGCCGGCGGCCTGATACTGGGCCCTGGTTTCGAGCACCACGGCCCCGCTCACCGGGGTGACGAGCTGCCAGAGGCCGGCGAGGGCTACCGCTTCGGTGGTCTTGCGTTGGCGACGGAGTTGATCGATCCGATCGCGGGCCCAGAGACGGACGAGATGCCGGGAGGCCTGGGTGTCGGTCTTCGCGTCGTGGGCGATCTCGGCCTTCGCAGCGGTGAGGTGAAACGGGTCCGCGGACCGCTCGAGGTTCCAGTGCCACCGTGGCGCCTGGCCGGACCAGTGTTCGAGGAACCGTTTCAGGTCATCCTCGAGGGATCCGAGTCGCGGCAGGGCCTGATACAGGGGGTGTGCGTCCCATGAACGGGCCGCGAGGTTCGGTCCGTCGATGGCCTGCACGTCCACCACCCGGGCTCCGTCCACCTCGCCCCGCTGGAGCCTCTGGGCGATGGCCTGCGGATCGCCGAGGACGACGGGCACGGCGCCGTGGATCCAGAGGACGGTGCCGCCGGGTTGTTGCGAGGCCCAGTCCCAGGCGGTCTCCAGGGCGGGGATCGGGTCCTGCCCACCCTCGAAGTCGGGGGTGTTGCGGTCCATCGCCTCAACGGCCGCCTGGAAGGGACCTTCGGTGATGGCGGCGACCTCGCGCGTCCCATCGGCGGAGACCCACACGCGAAGGTCGCCGCGGGCCCGGGTGGACGCGAGGAGCTGTCGCAGGGTTTGCCAAGCGTCCCGACCGGTCCGACCGCCATCGATCACGATGGCCAGCCGGCCGCCCGGCGTGCCGGTTTGCGGGAGCAGTCGTTGCCGGATCGCAGCCGGCGGGGTCGCCCGGTCATCGGGGGCCCACCGGCTGCTCGCCTCCGCCTGCCGTTGGATCCGGAGGGTGGGGATCGCCCGGGGACCCCAGGCGGCCGGGATCTGGACGGAGACCCGGTTCGTGGGGAACGGAGTGGTCCCACTGGGCGACGGCGGGTTCAGGATCCTCTGCGGGGTCTCGAGCCAAAGGTGATGTTCCAGGCCCTCGGCGAGGGCGAAATTGCGCTCGACGATGCGGGGCCCAACGAAGGCGACCTCCTCGGGGCCGAGGGGCGTGAGGGGGGAGGTGACGCCCAGACGGACCTTCATGGTGCCGCCCTGGGGAGGCACCGGGAAGCATTGCAGGAGCACCCGGTCGGGCCCGGACGTGGTCACGAGGACGGGGTCGCGGCGCTGGGCGACGGCCACCTGTTGATAGGCGGTTCGAACCTCGCCGCGCCCGGCGAAGGCGGCCTCGCGCTCCTCGCCATGCACCCAAAGGGTCAGGCGCGAGACGACACCGCCGGGCGGCAACTGGATCTCGGCGCGGGCTTCGCGTTGGCGTGAGGCATGGTCGTTGCGGAATTCCAGGATCCACTCGGTGTAGCCCCAGCCGTCATCCGCGTTGCCGGTGACGTCGAAGCGGGATGATCGGAGCGACAGCCCGGACACGTGCCCGCCCACGGACTCGCCCCCGAGCGAGCGGTCCCATTCGAAGTCCTCGAAGATTTCGCGGCCGACGCCTCGAAGCGAACCGAGCGGTGGGCGGGTTTCGTTGAAGGCGCGCCCGGTGACCTGGAAGTACACGCTCCGGGCCGCCTCGGCCGGCAGGGGCGCGGCCCCGGAGGGATGGAGGGCGTTGTCCCACAGGCGATTGCGGGTGCCGTAACACGCACGCAGCAGGGTGTCCTGGTTGCCCCAGGATCGCAGGAGTCGGACGGTAGATTGGCGTTCGGCGGCCGTCTCGGCGTCGACGGCCTGCCGCAGCGTGCGAAGGGTGACGAACTCGGGCAAGGCCAGGGCGCCCAACAGCAGCATGGCCGCCACCGAGGCGATCCAGGTGTGGCGGGGCCACGGGGCCTGCTGCTCGCGGGCGCGTTGGCGGGCCCGGGATCGAAGGTGCAGGCCGGTGATCCACGTCACCAGCGGGGCCAGCGGCACCAGGCCGAGCCCGAAGAACAGGATGCCGATCGTCGCCACGGGGATGATCGGTGCGTAGGCGATGGCGTAGGCGGCCGAGATGCCGAGGGAGGCGGAAAGCAACCACGGGAACCAGCGGGGCAGGGCACGCGCCGAGCGTTCCAGCCACCCGATGCCGAAGGCCTGCGTGAGGGGCACCAGCAGGATGAGCCCGATGTGGAGCGGTGTGGGAATGGGGTCGAGCAGGTCGGAGGCCGAGGGGCGTTCGAGCCATTCGAGGATCAGCGTTCCCAGCGGCAGGAGGACACCCAGCACGACCCGAAGGCCCAACCAGCATTGGCTGCCGAGGGTCCGCCTCCGCGTGTCCGGGGCGCCAGGGCTCACACCGTCGGAGGTCGAGGCCGTCGGACCGGAGGCACCAGTCGTGCCAGGGGCGGCGGACGATCCGGCCGACGCGGTCGGGGGCGTCGATGCTGGGACCTCCGAGGGGGCTGAGCGCGTCGGGTGGGCGGGATGAGCGGCATCGGCAGGTCGGAGGTCGGGCATCTCCAGCAGGCCCGGGTCGACCTGGGCGAGGATGCGCACGGCATCGGCTTCGGTGACGACGCGAAGGTTCCGGGCCTCGGCCTCGCGCTCGACATGGTCGCGGAGGTCGGCGATGACCTCGTCGGCCTCGGCCCCATCGGCGGCGAACCGTGCGCGATGTCGATCGAGGCAGCGTTCCAGGGTCGCCCGGGCGGTCGGAGTCCACTCCGTCATGACACGCCTCCGACTTGACGGGTGCTGCGTTGGAGGGTTTCGAGGAACACATTCATGGTCTCGAGGGTGCGGAGTCCTTCGGGGGTCAGGGAGTAGTACTTGCGGGCCGGACCGCTGGCCGACTCCTCGAGCCGCGTGGTGACGAGGCCGGCCAGCCGAAGTCGGGACATGAGCGGGTACAGGGTGCCTTCCGTGAGGCCCATCCCCGGCACCTGCGACAGCTCTTTGACCAGCTCATAGCCATAGCGTTCACGCACGGCGAGGGTCCTCAGGATGCAAAGCTCCAGGACGCCCTTGCGGACCTGGACCACCCAGTTGTCGAAGAAGTCGGACATCGCCGGAAGGGGTGCGGTTCGGGGTGGGATGATGCGTTGGGACAATCCGTTCGGGACCTTCGTTGCGGTCGGTGAGGGGCCGGGAGGTCCCGGAGACCCCTCAGAACCACTTCGGTTCCGCCTTCACCGACACGGTGAGGTCCGATTGCACGGTGGCCTCGACCCGGTAATGGCTGGCGGGCTCGAAATAGCCCTGCTTCCCGGAGTCCACGGTCCGGCGATCGGCATCGAAGCGCAGGGTCAGGCCCGAATCCCCGCTGGGCCGCACGCTCCACCGATGCTCCGCGCCCGGTTCCAGCACCGGCAGTCGCTCCGAGAATCCCGCGCCCGAAACCACCAGATTGCTCAAGGTGTGGGGCGAATGGTTCTTCACGGTGATGCGGGGCTCCGGGTGGCATCCGCACAGGACGGCGGCCAACAGTGGGACTGCGAGGCGAAGTAGCGAGTTCATGAGGTGGGGAATCTGGGTTCTGGGGCGGGATCAATCCCACCACCAGTGGAGGAAGGCGTTCGGGGCGAGCAGCATGAGGCCCCAGGCGGCGAGGAGGGTCAGGCCGTGGATCACAGGGAGGATGGCCCAGCGCCGCCACCGGCGGACCACCAGGCTCACGAGGATGAGCGTGGGGACGGCAACCAGGCTGCCTCCGGTGAGGACGGAGACGCAGGTCCAGGTCCATTCGCCATGGTGGCTCAGGGAGGCGGGAAATCCGTGGTTGCCGATGGACTCCGGGAAGCGCCCAAGTCGCCACCGCATGTGGACGACGAGGGAGTAGAACAGCCCGAGCATGGACAGGCCGGGGAGCATCGCGGCGAGGATCGGCAAGCGGAGGGTCGTCACCGTCGTGGTTCGATGGAGTGGGGAGCGCGTTGAACCCGCCGGGCATCCATCCGGTTTCATGAGGGTTGCGATCGCGGAGACTCCGGGACCGGTGCCCCCGGCCCGAATCTTCGCAGGCCCCATCGGATCGCCCCGTAGAGGACCAGATGGGGAGCGAGCCAGACGATCGCGTAGAGCCACCCGAACATCAGCGCGAACACCTCGGGAGCCCCCGAACTCTCCGGCGGTCGCTCGAAGGTGACCGCCGCACCGAACACCAGCGCCCAGCCCGCCGTCAGCGTGACCAAGCCCACCGCCCACCACGGCATCCAGCGCGGCCGCGCCCACCGCAGCATCAGCAGCGCCGCCGGCATCCCGAGGAACGCCACGGTGCACAATCCGCACAGCCACAGCCGCATCGACATGACTACCTTGTAAAGCAAGGTATATGGCCGTGCAAGGCCAGAAAAAGGGGTCGCCCATTAGTGCACCCTTTTACCCCTTTATCACCCCTCTACGGCCGGAGATCATCAACGACCGCGGCCGTCAGATGAAGGCCAAGCCGATCCAGAGGCTCTGCGAAGACCACGGTATGCCGCAGTTGTTCGGCCGCCCACGGACACCCAACGACAACCCCTTCATCGAATCGGCCTTCAGCACCGCCAAGCGCGCCCCGGAATACCCGGGACGCTTCCTGGATGACCGCGAGGCCGTGACCTACTTCACGCGGTACTTCCACTGGTACGACACCGAGCATTACCACTCGGGCATCGACTTCGTCACCCCGGAGCAAGCCCACAACGGCCTACGCCAGGCCATCGTGGAGGAGCGAAGGGCCAAAGCCTTCTCCCAGCGCCGCCGGCGCCGGGAGGAAAACCAAAAGAAATCCGGCGTGCAAAAAACCAAGAACCAAGGAACATC
>Ga0068872_10001980_pt1 | contig 16258 bp, 11 predicted proteins | sample NOAtaG_7_FD_66441 | JGI IMG/M metagenome (GOLD analysis project Ga0068872, IMG submission 66441) | Freshwater lake microbial communities from Lake Erie, under a cyanobacterial bloom - NOAA_Erie_Diel1S_2200h metaG | ecosystem: Environmental > Aquatic > Freshwater > Lake | place: USA: Ohio, Lake...
TATAACCGTTGGGGCACACCTATAAATACTATAAATGGAATTGAAGGAAAATGGCAAGGCAAAACCATTGCCGGTGATAATGCCCCTACCGGAATTTATTATGTAATAATTACCGCCGAAGGGATGGATAAAAAAACATACCATTATAGTGGATATGTGCATCTTTATTAGTTTAATCATTTATTAGTGGGTGTTAGATATATTAAAATTATGTTTGTTAGAAATACATATAAACGCATAAGCCCTTCTCAAGTCCAGAGCTTCAGCTTTGCGCGTACCGGGGGTAAAACCTTCAAGGTCTTACAACGTAATAGCTCGGCTAGACCTTGAAGGTTTAAAGATTAAAAAGATGAAGGGGTTTATTTTAATAAGTCAGGATTTGAATTTTACTAAAATTTTAGATTTTATAATATATAATCAGGGTTAAACTTCAGCATCACACTCTCACAATAACTTTGGTTCCTTTAGGTGAATTGTTTTCGATTGAAACATTACCATTATGGGCTTCCACCAATTTTTTAACGATATATAAACCAAGACCTGTACCTTTTGTTTTTCGGGTTTCCTCACTGCCTGTACGATAAAACTTATTAAATATAATTTGTTTATCAGCATCAGAAACTCCTTCGCCGCTATCGCTCACGGTTAAAACAAATCCGTTTTGCCGATTCTTCACTTCCAGAATAATTTGATCTGCGCTGTACTTTAACGCATTATCCAGTAGATTGATGAGGATGGATGAAAATGCCAGTTTATCTATAATAGCCTCAACTTTGCCCGAAGAATGAAAAGCAATACGTTCTTTGTTTCCAGAAAACACATTGGATTTAGACAAAAGCTGATTAATGTATTCCGTAAGTTCAACTTCTTCTTTATGAATTATAAAATGATTACTGTCTACACGCGAAGCCAGCAATATATTCTCAATCAGGTTGTGCAAACGATCGGTATCATTTATGGCATTACTTAATATTTTATCCTGCTTTTCCTTGGGAAGATCGCGTTTTAATAATGTTTCTAACTGTAATCGGGTAGACGCCAGAGGGGTTTTAAGCTCGTGTGTTATGGATAGCATGAAATTATTTTGCTGCTGGTTTAACTCGGTTTGTTTCTTAATTGATTTATAAATCTGATATACTCCAAAAATCAATAAGGCCAAAAAAACCGACCCCTCGCCCAAAATCATAAGGCGTTTCGACTTTAACTTAGCATTAATTATATCGGTTTCAAGTATGGTTTTTTGATTATTAAGCTGATGAGAAAGTTGAATCTTTAAGTAAGCGATTTCTGTATTTAAATCAAAAATTAAATACGTCCACCACAAAAACTGAAAAAGCACGTAAGCAACGAGCAAAACAAAAATAAGTTTAACCCGAGATTGCTGCATTTCTTAAAAGTTAGTTTGAATTTTCTTCCCAGATGGCACACAAATGAACAATTGTTCTAACAGCAGCTTGCATATCTTGAACAGAAACCCACTCTAACTTAGAATGAAAAGCATGTTCTCCCGCAAAAATATTAGGACAAGGCAAACCCATAAACGACAAGCGCGAACCATCGGTACCTCCGCGAATACTACCCTGTATGGGAGTTAATCCAGCCCGTTGAATAGCCTTTAAGGCATTTGCAACAATCTGGGGATTATGATCCAGAATTTCCTTCATGTTGCGATATTGTTCAACTATTTCAAATTTGTATGAACTCTTAGGATATTGAGATAACGCTTTTTTTACTGCTTCTTCTAATAATTGCTCATGTTGATTCAATAAAGGGGTTGTGAAATCGCGAATGATAAATTTAATTTCCACTTTTTCCAGAGTACCCCCAATGAATGTGGGATGAATGAAACCTTGTTTATATTCGGTGGTTTCGGGCGTTAAAGTATCTTTAGGTAATAAATTTAAAATATCGGCTGCTATTTTAATAGCATTTTCCATCTTCCCTTTTGCAAAACCCGGATGAGTAGAAACACCGTAAATGGTAATGTTAACACCATCGGCAGAAAAAGTTTCATCTTCCAAATGTCCAACCGTTTCGCCATCCATAGTATACGCATAGTCGGCACCAAGTTTCTGAAGATTTACCTTATCAACCCCTCTTCCAATTTCTTCATCGGGAGTAAAAAGTATTTTAATATCACCATGTTTAATCTCAGGATGATGAATTAGATAATTTACAGCATCCATAATTTCGGCAACACCGGCTTTATTATCGGCACCTAAAAGCGTTGTTCCACTGGCCGTAATAATATCATTGCCAAGTTGATCAGATAATGCTTTGTGTTCTGAATATTTTAGAATCTGCGTTTGATCATCGGGTAGAACGATATCCTGACCTTGATAATTTTTATGAATAATTGGTTTAACATCCAGTCCGCTGCAATCCGGACTGGTATCCATATGCGAACAGAAACAAATAACCGGTATGTTTTTAGCTGAATTAGATGGCAGTGTTGCATACACATATCCATATTCATCCAAATGGGCATCTTGGATGCCCATTTGAATTAATTCTTCTACTAATATTTTTCCGAGATTTTTTTGTTTTTCGGTAGAGGGATAAGACTTAGAATCCGCATCCGACTGAGTATCTACCTGAACATATTTTATAAAGCGATTGGTAACGCTGTAACTATAGCTATCGAACATAAATTAGGCGAAAGCAACCAAATTGAATTTTAAGCCTGTAAGTTTTTCAAATTCTTCACCAGCATCTTTCATATCCTCATCCATTTCGTTGTAGTGCCAGTTTACATTAACATTAACATTTGAATTACCTTTATTAATTTCTCCCAACTTCATAAATAAATCTAAAATATACTTTGCAGAAGAGGAGTTAAAATATTCCATTTTAAAATTACAATCCACATTTATGGTTGAACCTGATTTATCAGCAAGGAAATATAAATGATTTTTATAGGTATCTAACCAATCGAAAATTGGAGTAAAAAACTTTTTTACGTCTTCAGGGCGGGATTCTCCTATAAACTCTAAGAAGTTTTTGTTGTGATCTAAAATTATGCCTGGCGTGTTTTCTGTTGATTCTAAAATTAATACATCCATTTTATGCAAGTTGTTTTGTTTCGTTTAAAGTTATATTTAAAGTGAAGAGAGACTTTTCGCTATCGTATTCATAAACTTGATAGCGTAATTTATTTTCAGATTTTATGGCCATATCTACAAGACCTAAACCAGCACCGCCTCTTTCTGATATCTCAGTATTACTGATGATGTTGTTGTAATAATCTTTTAATTCGGGCATTTCTAGATTATTAACCGTTTCCAATCTTTCTTTATGATTTAAAGCTTCATGATTAAGTATAAAATTACCAAGAACAACCTGATAAGTGTGTTCTTCAAAAACAGTAATCATAACAAAACCATAAGGACCCACGTTCGCATCCAGATTAGGGAAACGCAAAGCATGTTTATTTATGTTTTCCAGACACTCAACTAAAATATTATACATTCGCTTACGAACTTTTAAATTAGACACATGCATGTTTAATTCGTTTTTAAGTTCTTTTAGATGCGAGTTTATAGTATTAAAAGTAAAAGAGCCTTTATAAATAAAGATGGGTGTTTCACCAGTCCGCGCCAATAACTCTTTGGTTATGGTTTCGGAAATGAATTTTAACTCTTTTTGCATTTTATTGCTTTATAGTGTTAAAACTAAATTAAAAATTAATACGGTAAAAACCAACAATAAATAGCCCTAATTGATAAATTTTTGTGATTTTTCCGTTTTGTGGGTTAAATTCTTCGTTAAATAGGTTCTTATGGTTGGTTAAATTTTCGGCACTAATGGCAATTTCCTGGGTAGTTTTAGCTCCATTGCGCTTGTAAGCCACTTTTAAATCCATTCTAAAATAATCGGAATACCTACGTGCATAAGCAAACGATTCGTAATACACTGTTCTCCCTTTTAGCTTAGACTCGTATTCATTAATTGGAGTATAACGCCTACCGCCTGCCCTTACTAACTTATAGTCAAGAGAAATAGAATTTTTATCGTTTAATTTAAATTCTTTCCCGGCAAGAATATTACCCACATAATTCCCGTTAAACGCGGTATTATATTCTATTCCATTGCTACCAGAATAAAAAGATTCATAAAGCGATAAAGTTCCTAATGCATACCAACCTTTATAAAAAAAACGTTCAACAGTGAGCTCCATTCCATAATTTCGTCCTTTTCCGTTATTTACCAAACTATCAGCCATTGGAATTCCAAAACCCGAACCGGCATTTAAAAAAGAAAATGAGGATATTTTTTGTTCAACAGGCGCGCGGTAAATCCACTGGTAATAAACCTCACTTTTAATTCGGGCATGCTCATTAAATGACCAGTCGTAGCCCGCTACTAAATGATGTGCTCCTGTAAAATCGAGGTTTTTATTTGTTTTAACATAATTACCGGCAGGAGTTAAAGATTCAACAAAATACAGGGAAAGATCCTGCATACGATTATGATTGCCATAACCAAACGAAAACTTAGTAATTGGATTTATTTCGTAAACCAGCGATGCCCGTGGTTCAATTTTTATGTGATTATTTAAGTGAAGCATAATAGAGGATATACCCGGATAAAAATTAAGCTTAGGCGTAATCTTCACAATACCCTCTGCAAAGGCTCTGGAAAGATAGGTATATCCATTGGAAGATATAAGATCTTTATAAGCTCCCGAAACCGTGTTATATCTTCTTTCATAAAAATTAAAATCGTAACGATCATTTAACACTCCGGTTTTAAACGTAACCCGACTATTAAACTTTATATTATAAGTGAAGTTTAAAGATGTTCTGTACTTTAGATAACGCTCTTCGTTAAATTTAAATTCTTTAGTTAAATCTGAATTTAACGAGTCGGTTCGGGCGCCGGTTCCCTCCTGACTAAATGCTGTAGTAAGTCTTAAGTATGATTTCTTATTTAAAAAGCGAGTTATATTTACACCACTTGCCAACATATTACCACCATACAAAAAATTATATTTTCTGGAACCAAAAAGTTCTTCGCCTTCCTTATAATTTTTTGCATACAAATTACTGGTACTTTTTCCACCCAAACCAAAAGCGGAAATAGATCCATTTTTTAAAGGAAAATTTAATTTAAAACTTCCATCGTAATAAAAAGGAATACTGGAAGAACCGTAATTGATTCCTAACTTTTGCATTACAACCAGGTTAGAATACCTGAAATTAAACATGTAAGAAGATGATTTTTTTTGACTAAAAGGGCCTTCGGCGCCTATCTCTACTCCGTTAACACCAATTTGGCCAACAAACTCTCTTTTTTCGTTGTTTCCATTTCTCATTTTTAAATCGAACACACCCGATAAAGCATTAATATATTCGGCAGGAAAAGCTGATGTAAGAAAATCGGAATTTGCTAATGTGTTATTATTTAAGATACTGATAGGACCGCTTGTGGCACCATTAACAGAAAAATGATTGGGATTCGGAATATCTACACCTTCTAATCGCCACAACATTCCGGTAGGTGAATTTCCCCTAACCACAATATCGTTTCGCGTATCGTTTCCACCGGAAACACCTGCAAAACTAGCAACCATTCGGGCCGGATCGTTTCGGGTACCGGCATAACGATTACTCTCTTCCATGCTTACGGTTCTGGAACTAATGGTTGCCATTTCGTTCTGAGCCTTGCTTTTATCGGAGGATGCACTTATAACCACTTCCTTTACTTCTATAAACTGTTCTTCAAGCTCGATGGTTAAAACGAGTTCTTTTGCCGAATTCAGAAGAACCGGCATATTCACTTCCTTGTATCCAATAAAATTTACTTTTACCTGATGTCTACCAATAGGGATCTTTTCTAATCTAAACTTACCGTTATCATCCGTTAGTACCGATTGCAATTGCTCATCTATAACAACGGTTGCACCCGGCAAAGTAGACTGAGCATTCTTATCGATAACTACCCCCCTAATAGTTTGGGTAATGGTTTGAGCGGAAACACTTTTATACTGAAAGCAAGCCAAAAGGAATACAAAAAGAAATGAAGAAAGCAGCTGATGAGAACTATACAAAAATTTTAAACTCCATCTTTTAGAGAAAAACGAAAAAGGATGGATATTAAAAGTGTAGAATGGATAATTACTATTCATTTGGCACTAAATCTAAACTATCGGGATTTATATCAATATCGGGATTTAATAATCGCTGAGCATCTCTGTATAAATCAACTGTTGGTTTTAAATCGTTATACTCATTTTCACTGATTAATTTTCTGCCAAACATAACTTTACCCATAAATCTGAAATAATCGGCTAAATAGGCTTTAAGGTTTCCGTCCTTATCAAACGAATATTTAAACCATTTGGGATGCGGCAATAAACTACTTAAAAATATGGCTTCGTTAAGTGTAATATCGCATGGTCGCTTACCAAAATAAAACATACAAGCAGGCCCAATACCATAAAGCATTGGTCCGTATTCAATTACATTTAAATACACCTCAAACATCCGCTCTTTAGAAGATACTCTTTGGTTTTCTATGATCCAGGTTATCAGGATTTCCTCTAGTTTGCGCGATAGCGTTTTTTTACGGGTTAAAAAAACATTTTTAACCAATTGCATCGAAATAGTACTCCCACCCCGTTTAAATTTACCCTCTTTTAAATTAGTAGCAATGGATTTAGCAATAGCCTCCTCATTAAAACCTTTATGCCAAAAAAAAGCACCATCTTCTGATGTTAAAATAGCCTTTTGAATATAATTAGAAATACCACCCAAGGGAACGAAATCTGGGTTTTGGGGCCCCACTACAAATGATTTAACCGGTTTACCTTTTTCAAAAGCAGTGTAGGTAAAAGCAGAATTAAGTTTGTTTAAATTTGTTTTACCAAACGATCTAATTTTTAAATCAATGCCCTTCATCGCACTCATAAATTTTATACTATCCGGTGCATCCAAACAAACATCCAAGTTTACAGCATAAGCTAAGTTTCCTTCTGCCTCAATAGAACGAACATGATTAAACAACCCAGGAGGAAGTGAATTAAAAAAGGAAGATGCGTTTATTGGCTCTATCTTACATTTCAACTTAACATTACGTCTGTTGTCCTTATTATAGGAAGCGTAGATATTTGTGGTTACTTTATTTATTCTGGCATAACTCGAGCTGTCTAACTCAATAAAGTTATCTTTAATATGTGCGTTAAAAAGTACTGATCCGCTTTCAATTAAAATCGTATCATCCGACAAGCGTGGGTGAAACATCCTTACACCAGAAGCTTCCAGAACACCTGTAAATTGGGTCTGTGAGGATATCTTTCTCTCAAAATCAAGGTGAATTTTTTGGAGTGCTAAACTAACTCCCATCAGGGAATCTATGAAAGGTAACTTAAAATCATGATCAGCAATTACATAAAGATTTCCCTTAGAAAACTCTTTATTTAAGTTACCCTTTAATTGTAAAAGATGCTTTTTACTTTCAAAAAGAGCATCAATTTGATCATCGGCTTTGGTTAACGATTTAAAATTAAACTCTTCCCAATAATTATCGGTTTGTAAATCCACTCTAAAATTGTTTACACTTATCCTAGCGGGTACAGTTTCCGATATTTTATCAATTAAAGTATTTAATATCGTTTCATATGTAGACTCAGTTTCTACTTTACTCTGTTTGGCGTTTTTTTTATTAAACAAAAATTCAAAATTAGAATACCCCTTCTTTTTAATTAGAGACAACAAGCCGTTATTTACCTCGAATCTGTTAAACGACTTAGAGCCACGCATCCAGCTTAAAACGTCGGGAGTGGCAATTAACTGATCAAATTTGCAAAGCGTATCATTTAAAGGAGATAACACAACTATTTTATTTAACTCTACTGTTGTATAAGATATGAATTTGGCTTCGGCAACCGAAAAATTAAGATTATAATCGGCACTAAGTTTATGCTGAACTTTTTTAATGGCCGTGTTTAGAATTACATTTCTTAACAAAAAGGTAATGGCTATTATACAAACACAAAGGGAAAGTATAATTGAAATTAAAACAACTGCTATTTTTTTTTTACCCATCATATTTAAGAACGAATCGCTTCAACAGGATCGAGCTTGGCTGCAAAATAAGCCGGAATAAATCCGGATATAATTCCAATAATAGCAGATATTGAAATACCAAAAACAATATTATTTAGCGTTAATCCAACATCAAGATCTAAACCGTATTTTACTCCGAGAGTCATTAAAAATATAATAATAAGTCCGATAATACCACCCGAAATACACAAAACTACTGATTCTATTAAAAATTGAATTAAAATAAAATAACGTTTTGCCCCTAATGCCTTTTGAATTCCAATTTGATTTGTGCGTTCTTTTACAGATACAAACATAATATTAGCAATTCCAAAACCGCCAACTAAAATAGAGAACCCTCCTATTATCCCACCAGCTAATTTAATAATGGAAAATAAACCATCCAGGCTTTTGGTTAACAAGCTGGTTTCATTTAAAGCAAAGTTATCATCAGCCAGCGGTTTAAGTTTCCGAGCACCTCTCATTATTCCGGTTAATTCATCTTTTAACTGAGCATTGGTTATTCCGGTAGCCGCTTTAACCATGATAGTTGGATCAACCCTATCGTCTTTAATATCAAAAATATTTCTAACAAAATTAAGCGGAACTACCACTTGCTGATCCATACTATTGCCTATAATACTTTCGCCTTCTTTTTTAAATACACCAATAACATAACAATAACGCCCGGCTATCTTCATTTTTTTTCCCAAAGGATTTATATTACCAAACAAACTTTCGGCAATACTAGCCCCAATTATGGCGTAATTCCTTCCTCCTGCCGATTCACTCTCGGTAAAATATCTGCCGGATTCAATTTTAAGTGCCTTAACCAAACTGTAATGATGCGAAACACCACTAACATTTACACCTTCTATTACATTACTTTGGTATTTAACCGAACGTTGGTTATCGGCAACCATACAAACTGCTTCCGAAAATTTAGAATTTTTTTCGATGATTTCGAGCTCTTCTACCGAGGGCAAAGGGCGATTCATGTATTTCCACCAGGGATAGTTACTACCGAAAGACCAAGGCCATTTGGCTATAAAAACAACATTATCGCCTAACGATTCTACACTTTTACGCACATTGGTTTCGAGGGCATCCACCATCGTAAAAACAGAAATAATAGCAAAAATACCGATGGTTACCCCTAATAAAGATAAAAAAGTACGCAGTTTGTTACCTATCATGGCCTGAAAGGCAAAAAGAATACTTTCTTTAATTAATGTTAAAAGCATAAGGTTTAAAGTTAATTATAATATGTATAAATAAATACGGGTTATCGCTACTTTTTGTTAAAGATTTTAAACTCGCAAAAGTAATTTAGAAAATTTGCCTCCATACCCCTATACTAAAAAACAACCTAGGGAGATAACCGTTATTTTTGCCGTAGTTTATAATAACATAAAGCAATACCTCAACTATATAGTGTAATTAGGATAAAAACAGCCATTGATGAAAAAAATTAAAAACCGGACTGTAAAAAACAGTTAGTTTATAGCTTAATTTTAACAGAATAAGATTTTTAAACTAGCGCAATTTTTTTCTTAGTTCTTAACCTATAATATTATGCATACATTAAAGCCTTACAGACAAAACTAAGACATCATCAATTTGTTCCTCGTTGCCTTTCCAATCATTAACCGACTTTTTAATATACTCATATTGGTCTTTTAAACTCAATTGCAAAGACTCATCAATTAGATTCAGAAAACGTTTAGTCATAAATTTTTTTCCTTTTGGTCCTCCAAACTGATCTACAACTCCATCAGAGTACATATAAAAGCGATCGCCAAAGCTTAAATCAAATTGATGCAACGTAAATTGAATATCCTCCTGCATATTTCCATTTATACCAAAAGGTTCGGGCTGTATAAGTTCTAAAATTCCAGAAGATAATTTAATTAATGGTCTTCCTGCACCTGCATAAAGAACCTTATTTTCTTTTTTGTTAAATGTACAAATAGCTAATTCCAAGCCGTCATTAATTGAAACATTTGTAAACTCATTTCTAAAAGAGGAGCGAAAATCATTCGACATTTCTTTTAAGATAATATCAGGACTAGTAATTCCTTTATTATCAATTATATTTCGAATAATATTAACACTTATCATGGTCATCATTGCGCCAGGAACACCATGTCCGGTACAATCACCACAAATAAGCACAATTTCATTATTCGCTTCTTTCATAAAATAGAAATCACCTCCAATTGATTCTTTAGGTTGAAAGAAAATAAAGCTTTCGCTAAACTGGGATGCTATAGCTTCCGGATTTGTAAGAATTGCTTGCTGTATATTTTGCGCATATCTTAAGCTAGCGCTAACATCAGTTGTATATTCCCTCATTAAATCACGCTCCTGCAAAACATTCTTTACTACTTTATGAGTTTCTTTTGTTTTTTCACTTATTTTGATGCACAATTTTAATTTTGCCAAGAGTAAAGAAGGATCGGGAGGTTTACCTAAAAAATCAATAGCACCAGATTCAATACCCTGAATAACTTTTTCCTTATCTGATCCAAGCGCTGATAAAAAAATAATAGGTATGTTTTTAGTTTCTTCTTTTAATGAAAGTTGCCTGGCAACTTCAAAACCATCCAAATCGGGCATCTGAACATCAAGAATGATACAATCATATAAAATTTTTGAAGCCATTTCTAAAGCTTCCTTTCCTGAAGTTGTTTTGTGGAGGATATAAGGTTCGGATCTTAAAATAGCATTTAAAGTAAAGAGGTTATCCTCTAAATCATCTACTAATAATACATGAGGCAACTCCACTTCAGCTTCATCAACTTTTCTTATTTCTTTGAAAACTTGCTGAATACTTTTAGTTGAAATATCAGCAATAAAATTACATATACTTAAAGTATCAGCAATTAAATCGGGAAAAAATAAATTAATGGCCGACATTGGCATTGTTGCAACAGAAGCCGACTCGGGTGATTGAACTATGGTTAGTCCACCCGATTCTTTTATTTGCTTTAAACCCTTTGCACCATCTGAATTTGCACCTGACAACAAGATACCGATGCATTTATTTCCATAAACTTTTGCAAAGCTTTCAAAAGCAACATCAATACTTGGTCGAGAGTAATTTACTTTTTCAGACACATCTAAGCATAACAAACCTGTTTTATCAACAAGTAAATGATAATCGCCCGGAACCAAAAACATATTATTGGGTTTCAACTGCATCTTATCCTGAATTTCAAAAACCCTAATTTTTGATTTTATGTTAAAAACATCTTCCAAATGATATTCAACGGTGGCTTTCCGGTGAATAACAATAACAATAGCATGAGGAAAATCAGAAGGAATATAAGTTAACATTTTAACAAGGACCTCAATACTTCCTGCCGAACCACCAATAACAATTACGCCATTTTTCTCCATACTCTGAATTGTGGATTGAAGGTGTCCATGTTTTTTTCAATAGATGAAAACAGAATAGTCTCTTTTGAACCTAAAGCTAAAAAACCATGATCATTTAAACTATTATAAAATGTTTGTAAAATTTGATTTTGTAATTCCTTATTAAAATAGATCATTACATTTCGGCATATAATTATATCAAATTTATTAAAGCCGCTATCTGTAACCAAGTTATGAGTGCTAAATATAATTTTATTACGAAACTCTTCTTTAATTACCATACTCTCATCGATTAATTCGTAATAATGTTCAAAATTTCCTTTTAAATCAGATTCAGCATAATTTCTTTGGTAAGTTTTTAAAAGATCCATGGGATATCTTCCCTTTGCAGCCGTTTGCAGAACACTTTGATTGATGTCGGTTGCATAAATAATCGATTTATCTAAAATACCAGCCTCCTTTAAAACTATAGCCATTGAATAAGGCTCCTCACCGGTAGAACATCCGGCATGCCAAATTTTAATGGACGGTAGCTCATTTAATTGTGTTAAAACTTCTTTCTTCATAATATTAAAGAAATAAGGGTCGCGAAACATTTCGGTTACATTAACTGTAATTTCCTCAATAAATTCATTAAGGAGAATGTTATCATTATGCAGTTGTTCAATGAAACCCGAAAGATTAATGATTTTTTTTAAATCAATAAAACGCTGTAATCTTCTTTGAAGTGAAGGAGTTGAATAATTTGAAAAGTCGTAACCAGAAGCATCATAAATTGCAGCAACGATTTCTTCAATTTCGATCTCACCTATTTCAATTTTTGCTGTAGAATTCATTTAAGTTAATAATGTATTTATTTTCTGAATCAATTTATCTATATCAACCGGTTTTGTACAATAATCATTTGCACCAGCTTCTAAACACCTTTCCATATCTCCCTTCATTGCCAATGCCGTTAGTGCAATAACTTTATTATTTTTCAATTCAATATCGGCTCGCATTACACGAAGCGTTTCAAAGCCATCCATAACAGGCATCATCATATCAAGTAAAATAACATCATATTTATTTTTATTTAGCTTATCAAGACACTCGCGCCCATCTCGTGCAGAATCTACTTGGAATTTTTTAGCTTTTAGATAAGCAGACAAAGCAAAAATATTTCGCTCATCATCATCTACCAATAATAATTTTACATTCTCGTTCATAATCAAATTTTACTTTCTTTATTCATTAACCAAATCTTTATGAGAGAAATTAAAAAATCTGCGTCTATCGGCTTAGTTAAATAATCGGAACATCCACTTTTAATACATTTTTCACGCTCATCGGATTGTGTTTTTCCGGTTAGTGCTATTATTGGAACGTTTTCACCTCCGGATAATTTTCTTATTTTTTCAGTTGCCTCATAGCCATCCATTTCCGGCATCATTATATCCATCAAAACTATATCAATATCGTTAATTGAACTCCATACTTCTATAGCTTCCTTGCCATTTTTAGCCTGAATAACATGGGCTTTATTCGTTTCCAGCAACTTTCCTATTGAAAAACGATTTTGTTCATCATCGTCTACTACTAAAATCTTTTTATTCTCTAACAACCTTGCCGGAATTATTGCAGGTTTTATTGTTCTGCCACTATTTTCCTTACTTAAATAATTGAGGAAATGTCCGATTTCTTGAGTTATTCCGGAATAATTTTTAACTATTTTAATAATGAAAGAATCTTCGAATTGATTAATTCTTTTTTGATCAAGAGATGAAAGATAAGAGTTACAAAAGACAATAACGGGTATAGAGTTTCCGCCGTAATTAACCTTTAATTTTTCAAGAAATTTAGATACGCGTATTTTTTTAATGTCCATATCTATTAATATAGCCGCAGTATTTTCTTTTAAAGGAGCTATTGATAAATCGCTATCAGGATCAATAGAAATTACGTCCAAATGCTTTTCATTTAAAAAATTCTCCAAGGACAAACGGTGTTTATCACTATCCGAAAACAAAATAATTTTACCGGAAACACCATTCTTTAAATCATCGAGAGAGGAAAAAATGGAGTTTAACAAATTATCGTTTACCGGTTTAGCTGAATAATCAAAAGCGCCAGCCAACTTGGATTTATTTTTATCAATATCATCAGAAGAAAGAATATGAACCGGTATACTGCTTGTTTCTTTAAAATTTTTAATTTCCTTTAACACGTCCCATCCATTTTTTAAAGGAAGATGTATATCTAAAATGATTCCGGAAGGAATATATTTTCTTGCAAATTCAGCACCTTGATTACCATTTAAGGCAACAATGGTTTTATAGCCACGTTTTCGAGCGGCTTGCTGAACGAACTTTGCTGTTGTTACATCATCCTCCACAATTAAGATTGTTTTATCATTAGAAATTATTTCATCACGATCATCTTCAACATAATCTTCAACTAAATCAATAGTATTTGAGTTTTGTAAATCATTATTCAAATCGTCATTATTGGTTTCCTTATAATATACAGGAATAGTGATGCTGAAAATACTACCTTTTCCGGGTTCACTTTCAACACATATTTCGCCACCTAACAAGTGTGCAATTTCTCTACTTATAGAAAGTCCTAAACCTGTACCGCCGTATTTACGCTTAGTAGATCCATCTGCCTGTTGAAATGCTTCAAAAATTAATGCTTGTTTATCTGATGGAATTCCAATACCCGTATCAGAAATTGCAAACGTAATAAGTTTATTAGTTTGCATAGTTAAACTCAATGTAACTTTTCCTTTGGCACTAAATTTAAAAGCATTGGATATAAGATTCTTGATAACCTGATCAATTCGCATACGATCAGTATAAATTTCTTTTGGACAATCGGAAGAGATACTAATTGAAAAATCAATTTCCTTATCCCTACTTAAAGGCATAAATAAATCTTCAGTATCTTTTTTAAACCCATTTAAATTGATAGTCTCGGGATTAATATCCATTTTACCCGACTCTATTTTAGATAAATCAAGTATTTCGTTAATAAGTTCGAGTAAATTATTTCCTGCCTTATGAATTACGTTAACATAGTCCACTTGGTCTGCAGTTAAATTTGCTTCTAAATTGTCAGTTAGCAACTTACTTAACAAAATAATAGAATTAAGAGGAGTTCTGAGTTCGTGGCTCATATTAGCCAAAAATTCCGATTTATATTTGCTGCTTAAGGCCAATTCTTCTGATTTTCTCTGCAAATCTTTTCCAGCTTTAATAAGCATTAAATTCTTTTCATTAAACGCATGGTTCTTCTCTTCAAGCATTTTGGTTTTCTCATCCAGCTCCTTGTTGCTCTGCATCAATTCTTCTTGTTGCACACGCAATTCCTCCTCCGACGCTTGTAACTTTTGTGTTTGAGCCTCCAACTCTGTATTCGTTTCTTCAAGATCTTTCTGAGCAGCTATTAGTGCATCGGTTTGACGTTTTAAGGCTTCTGATTCTTTTTGTTTGGTTATATCAAAGCGAATAGCCACATATTTCTCTATTTTACCCGTATGGTCTTTAAAAGGCATTATAGTTGTATCTACCCAATAATAATTGCCATTTTTACTGATATTTAAAATCTCCCCTTGCCATGTTAAACCACTGCTAATTGCTTTCCACATTCCTTTAAAAATCCCATCCGGTTGCTTACCTGATTTTAAAATACGATGATTCTCACCAATTAATTCCTCACGGGAATACTCAGAAATATTACAAAACAATTCGTTTACATAAATAATGTTACCGTTCGCATCAGTTTCAGAAACTATTGCGGCCCTGTTTAAAGCAGCCACTTGCTGGTTAAGTTTTAAAGTAACATTATCTATTTCCGACCTCTGATTTTTCATTTCAGTAATGTCGTAGCCAATTTTAATTACTTTGTAAACATTTCCTGTTTTGTCATAAACGGGATTATAACTTGCATGTAACCATATAATTTCATCGGTTTTTGATTTTCTTTTAAACTCGCCTGAAGCGATTTTTCCTGACTTAAATTCTTGCCAAAAAAATGCAAAATCTTTTTCATAGTTAACATCTTTGCAAACTAAAATTTTATGATGTGAGTTTTTTAATTCCTCTAAAGTGTAACCTACTTTATTTAAAAAAAGGGGATTGGCATCTAGGATTACTCCATTTATATCGAACTCAACCACTAATGCGGATTGATTAATCGCATTTATCCTATTCTGCAATTCTTGTTCTTTAATATCTAAATCTTGCAGTAATTTTTCCAACTCAATTTTTCCTAATAAAGAATTCAAGAAAATTCCAATTGATTCGGAAGCTTCCTCAATGAATTTCATTTCATTGGTAGTAAATGGAATCAATTTTACTAATTCTATAAAACCAACTAAATTCTGATTATAAAAAAGCGGAACAACCAATATGGATACTGAACTGGAAGTACCCAATGATGTAGAAATTTTAAAAAATTCTGAAGAAATTGAATTAATTGAGATGGGTTTTTTACGCTGAATGGATTGGGCAATTAACGAATTTTCCTTATTAAGAATTTCTGGTACCGCCTTATCGTTGCCTATAGATAAAGTAAGCGCCAATTGATCGCTTTTATTAGTGGTGTAAAAGGTACCAATCTGACATGTAAAATAATCGAAGAAAAAGGTAATTATTTCTTGAGCAAGCTGATGTGTATTCTTTTCACCTCTTAATATTTCAGCAAGCTTTACTTTTCCATCCTGCACCCAATTATTTTCAGCATGTTGCTCTGATAAATGCAATATGCTTTCCTGCATTTGAAGAATGGCTTTATTTACAGAATCTAATTTGCTCATTGTTTAAAAAAATAATTTTTGATATGCATGATTA
>Ga0068872_10001981_pt1 | contig 16255 bp, 10 predicted proteins | sample NOAtaG_7_FD_66441 | JGI IMG/M metagenome (GOLD analysis project Ga0068872, IMG submission 66441) | Freshwater lake microbial communities from Lake Erie, under a cyanobacterial bloom - NOAA_Erie_Diel1S_2200h metaG | ecosystem: Environmental > Aquatic > Freshwater > Lake | place: USA: Ohio, Lake...
GAGGCCGCGACGCGGCAGGTGGAGACGTTCTCGATCGGCTTCGCCGGCAGCGCCGAGGACGAGAGCGCGCATGCGCGCCATGTCGCGGGGCATCTCGGCACGCGCCATCGCGCGGAGGAAGCCGGCGGGCCGTCTCTGGCGGCGCTCGACCGGGTCGCCGCGATCCACGACGAGCCCTTCGGCGATCCCTCCGCGGTGCCGACGATGCAGCTCTGCGCGGCGGCGCGGCGCCATGTCGTCGTCGCGCTGTCCGGCGATGGCGGCGACGAGGTGTTCGGCGGCTACCGGCGTCATCTCTGGCACGTGCGCGAGGAGATGGCGCGGCGCCTCGTCCCCGGCCGCGCGGGCCGCGCCGTCCTCGCGGCGCTCGCCGCCGCCTGGCCGAAGGCGGACTGGGCGCCGCGGCCGCTGCGCGCGAAGTCGACCCTGCGCGAGCTCGCGATGGAGCCGCTCCCGGCCTATTTCCACAGCGTCTGCGCGATCCCCGACGCGCTGCGCGCGCGGCTCGCCACCGCGCGCATGCGGCGCGACCTCGACGGCTACCACGCGCTCGAGGTGCTCGCGCGGCACGCGCAGGACGCGCCGCGGGACGACGCGCTGTCCTGGGCCCAGCACCTGGACCTCGCGACATGGCTGCCCGGCTGCATCCTCGCCAAGGTCGACCGCGCGAGCATGGCGGTGGGGCTGGAGGCACGCGCGCCCTTCCTCGACCATCGCCTCGTCGAATGGGCCGGGACCCTGCCGCGTCGCCTTCGGCTGCGTGGCGGCGAAGGGAAATGGATCCTCAGGCGCGCGATGGGCGGGCTGCTGCCGCCGGGCATCCTCGCGCGCCGCAAGCAGGGCTTCGTGATGCCGCTCGCGCGCTGGCTGCGCGGGCAGGGCGGCGAGGAGGCGCGCCGCGCCCTGCTCGGGGGCGCGATCGCCGATGGCGGCCTGCTGGAGACGGATGCCATCTCCGGGCTGCTGGAGGCGCATCGCTCCGGCCTCTCGGACCACGCGCGCCCGCTCTGGCTGCTGCTCTGCCTCGAGGCCTTCCTGCGCCGGCGGGAAGGGTCGAGCCTGGCCGGCGCCTAGTCGAGGCGCCGGAGCAGGCCCTGCGCGCCCTCGTGGCCGGGGCGTTCGGCGAGCAGCGCGCGCGCGATGCGGCGCGCCTCGTCCGCATCCCCCGTCCGCGCGAGCGCCTCGGCGAGGCGCAGCCTGATCCGCGCGTCGGTCGGCGCCGCCGCCGCGGCCGCGCGCAGGTGGCCAAGGCCCGACTGCGTGTCGCCCGCGACGACGAGCAGCCAGCCCAGCGTGTCGGCGATCGACGGATCCGCGGGCGCGAGCGCATGGGCGCGCCGCGCGAGGTCGAGCGCGCGCGCATCCCCGGTCTCGCCGAGCAGCCAGGCGAGGTTGTTGAGGACGGCGGGGTCGTCCGGCGCGAGGCGGTGGAGCGCCTCGGTCTCGACGAGCGCCTCCGGCAGCCGCCCCGCGTCGATCAGGAGCGCGGCGAGCTGGAAGCGCACGCGCGCGTCGCCCGGCACCCGCGACAGCCAGTCCCGCGCGAAGGCGATCGCGCCCGCCGCGCCGTCCTGGCCGCGCAGCCGCGCAGCCACGAGCCTCGCCGCGGCGGCGCGGCCGCCGGCGCGGTCGCCTTCCTGCGCCAGCGCCGCCTCCCAGGCCGCGCGCGCGCCGGCCTCGTCGCCGGAGGCCGCGAGCGCATCGCCCAGGCGCAGCCGCGTGCCCGGCATGGCCGGGTCGAGCGCGGCGGCGCGACGGAACATCGCGGCGGCGTCGACATGCTCGCGCGCGGCCATGTGGACGCGGCCCAGCATGTCGCTGGTGCGCGCGTCGCCCGGGGCGATGGCGTGCGCCGCGCGCGCCGCGACCAGCGCCTTCGCGGCCTCGCCACGCGCGGCGAGAAGCTCGGCGAGCGCGAGGCGCGGCGCCAGCGCGCGCGCATCCGCCTGCGCCGCGCCCTCCAGCAGCGCCTGCGCGCGCTCGGGCGCGCCGCGCCGCAGCTCGAGCGCGGCCAGCGCCATGGCGGGCAGCGGATCGCGCGGCACGAGCTTCGCCTGGCGCTCGAGCAGCGCGGCGGCCTCCTGCACGCGGCCACGCTCCGCGAGGAGGGCCGACAGGCGCAGCGCGGCGCCGGAGAAGGACGGCGCGGCCGCGAGCGCCTTGCGCAGCGCGGCCTCCGCGCCGTCCGCGTCGCCCTCCGCCGCGGCGATCAGCCCGGCGTAGAAATGCGGCAGCGCGCCGTTGGGCGTCGCGGCGGCAAGCCGCGCCACCGCCTCGCGCGCCCGGTCGAGGCGACCGTCGCGGATCAGCGTGACGACCAGCAGGTCCGAGGCGCCCCTCAGTCCTGGCTCGCGCAGAAGCGCGGCCTCCAGCCGCTCGATGCCCGCCGCCGCGCGGCCGGCCTGGATCTCGCTGGCGCCGAGATTGGCCAGGATCGAGCCGCTGCCCGGGTCGACGCGCGACGCGGCCTCGAGCGCGCTCGCCGCCTCGTCGAAGCGGCCCGCGCGCATCAGCGCCTCGCCCAGCAGCGCGAGATAGGCGGGATCGGCCTCTCCCGCGGCGCGTGCAGGCTCGAGCGTCTGCAGCGCGCGGCGATGGTCGCCCGCGCGCAGCTGCAGCGCCGCGAGGAGCCGGCGCGCAGGCAGGTGCCCGGGGCGCGCGGCGAGCAGCTTGTTGAGGCTGGTCTCCGCCTGCTGCGGCCGGCCCAGGTTGGCGCTCACCAGCGCATCGAGATGGAGCCCCGCGGGGAAGGACTGCACGAAGCCCTGGACCTGCTGCAGGATCTCCCCTGCCTTCGCCATCTCGCCGCGATGCGCGAGGAGAAGCGCGCGCAGGTAGAGGCCATGCGGATGGCGCGGCGCGACCGCCAGGATCGCGTCGGCGTCCTGCGCCACGTCGTCGACGCGCGCCTCGGCCAGCGCGAGGTCGGCGCGCGCCACGCGCGCGGGGATGGCGGCCTGGTCCGCCGCCACCGCGGCATCGAGGTCAAGGCGCGCCGCCGCCGCGTCGCCCGCCGCGCGGCGCAGCTCCGCGCGCGCCAGCAGGGCCTCGGCGTTGCCGGGCTCGAGCGCCAGCGCCTGGTCGACGAGGCGCGTCGCCTCCGCCGCGTCCTTGCGTCGCGCCGCAATGCGCGCGAGGCCGAGCTGCGCGGTGGCGGTGGGGACGAGCGCGAGCGACGCGCGGTACTCCGCCTCTGCCTCCGGCAGCTGGCCGAGCGCGAGCCGCGCCATGCCGCGGAAGCCGAGCAGCGCGGCCTCCGTGGCCGCGGCCCTGCCCCCGGGCCTGAGCTCCGAGAGCAGCTTCTCGAACTTGCGCTGCGCCATCAGCGCCGCAGCGTAGTCGGGCAGGACGAGGGCGAGGTCGAGGCCGCCCTGCAGCGCCTGCTGCAGGTCCTTCTCCGCAGCCGCGGCGTCGCCGAGCTGCAGGTTGACGCGCCCGAGCTCGCGCCGCGCCTCGAGGTTGCGCGGGTCGTGGCGCACCGCGTTGCGCAGGTGGATCTGCGCCGCCCGCGCGTCCCCGCGCCCAAGCGCGGCGCGCGCGGCGGCATGGGCCTCCACCGAGCGCCGCTCGAGCTGCGGCGCGTCGGCGGGGGACGCGGCGATCGCCGCGGCGGCGCCGCCGGCGAGCCCGGCGAGGACGACGGCGAGCTTGGCGAAGGGTCGCATGGCATTCTCCTTTCGTCGCCGCGGCCCTGGCCGGCGGCGGCATGGTTCAAACGGTGATGCCGAGCTGCTTCATGCTCTCGTAGAGCGTCGGGCGGCTCACGCCGAGCAGCCGCGCGGCGCGCGAGACGTTGCCCTGCTCGCGCAGCAGCGCGCGGCGGATCGCGGCGCCCTCGGCGCGCGCGCGCGCGGCGCGCAGGTCGTAGCTCTCCGCCGCGGCGCCGGGCGCCGGCTCGAGGCCGAGGTCCGCCGCGCCCAGCAGCCTTGCGTCGGCCATGATCACCGCGCGCTTCACGCGGTTCTCGACCTCGCGCACGTTGCCCGGCCATGCATGGGCGAGCACGGCGTCGACCGCGTCGGGCGCGAGGCCGCGTATGCTGCGGCCATGGTCGCGGTTGTAGGCCGCGACGAAATGCTCGACGAGCAGCACGACGTCGCCGGGCCGATCGCGCAACGGCGGCAGGCGCAGGCTCACCTCGTCGAGGCGGAAGAGCAGGTCCTCGCGGAACCTGCCCTCGCGGATCATCGCCTGCAGGTCGCGGTTGGTCGCCGCGACGATGCGCACGTCGACGGTGATTTCCCTGCGCCCGCCGACGCGCTCGATCCGCCGGTCCTGCAGGAAGCGCAGCAGCTTCGCCTGCAGCGCCAGCGGCAGGTCGCCGATCTCGTCGAGGAAGAGCGTGCCGCCATGGGCCGTCTCGATGCGCCCGACGCTCTGGCGTATGGCGCCGGTGAAGGCCCCCTTCTCGTGTCCGAAGAGCTCGCTCTCGAGCAGGTTCTCGGGGATCGCGGCGCAGTTGATCGCGACATATGGCCCACCGGCGCGCGGCCCGAGCGCGTGCAGCGCGCGGGCCACGACGTCCTTGCCGGTCCCGCTCTCGCCGAGCAGCAGCACGTTGACCATCGCGGGCGCGACCTTCTCGACGTCGCGACACACGGCGAGCATGCCGGGATCCCCGGTGACGAGGCCCGGCAGCGCGGCCGGTACCGCCGCGAGCCGCGCGCGCGCCTCCGCCTCCAGCCCGCGCATCTCCAGCGCCCGCGCGAGCGTGCGCGCGAGCGTGTCGGGATCCACCGGCTTGGCGAGGAAGTCCCAGGCGCCCGCCGCGGCCGCGGCGGCCGCGTTGGCGCGATCGGGGTTGCCGCTCGCCACGACGACGCGCGCGGCGGGGTCGATCGCGAGGAGATGGCGCAGGCAGCGCAGGCCCTCGGACGCGCCATCGGGATCCGGGGGCAGGCCGAGGTCGAGCAGCACGACCGGCGCCGGCCGCTCGCGGAAGCGCGCGAGCGCGGCCTCGCGCCCGCCGACCGCGTCGATGTCCCAGTCGCCCAGGGCCCAGCGCAGCTGGGACTGCAGGCCGGGATCGTCCTCGACGACGAGGAGGCGCGGGCGCGCGGTCATGGCGGCGCGGCGGGCAGGACGAGGCGCACGACGGTGCCGGCGCCGGGCGCGCTCTCGACCTCGAGCGCGCCGCCGAGCTCGCGCAGGATCTCGCGCGCCTGGAAGGCCCCGAGCCCGTAGCCGCCGTCGCGCGTCGTGCGGAAGGGACGGAAGAGCTCGTCGCGCAGGAACGCCGGATCCATGCCCGCGCCATCGTCGGCGACCTCGATCGCCGGCGCGCCGCCGCGCGCGCCAAGGGTGACGCGCACGGGGCCGCGGCGATCGGGCGCCTCGACCGCGTTCTGCACGACCTGGCGCAGCGCCGACGCGAGCAGGTCCGGGTCCACATGGAGCCGCACCGGCGCGGCGCCAGCCTCGACGCGCAGCGTGCCGGGCGGCCAGCCTTCGCCACACTCGCCCAACAGCGCGCCGAGCTCGACCAGCGGCCGCGCGCCGGTGGCGGCGCGCGCGCCTCCGGACAGGCGATGCAGCAGGCCGGTCATGCGCGCGACGACGCCGCGCAGCGTCGCGAGCATGTCGCGCCGGAACTCCGGGTTCGCGTCGTGCATCTCGGCGTTGCGCAGGAGGAGCTGGATCTGTCCGGCCATGTTCTTCACGTCGTGGGCGACGAAGGCGAAGCGCCTGGAGAGGGCCTCGAGCTGCCTCGCCTCGGCGAGTGCGTTGCTGGCCTCTTCCTCCGCAAGGTAGCTCGCGGCCTGTCGCGACGCGGTCCCCAGGAGGTCGTAATCCTCGCGGTCCGGCGCGCGCGGCGCGCGCGGCGCGCGCAGCGCGACGACGCCGGCATGCGCGCGATGCGCGAGCGGCAGCACGAGCCAGCTCCCGGCAAGCGCCTGCGCGAGCGCGGGATCGCGCGCGGCGACCGCGCGCGCCGCCTGCGCGCCGCCGATGGGTGGCCCCGCGGCGAGCACCTCCAGCGCCGCGGGGCGCGCGTCCGGCGCCGGGCCCGCGCGCGGATCGGCGTTGAGCGTGGACGCGGCGCAGGGTCGCCCGTCGCCGCGCGCGGCGAACCACAGCGTGCCGCCCGGGCTGTCGACGATCCCGGCGATCGCCCGCAAGGCACGCTCGCGCAGCGACCTGCCCTCGCCCGCCTCCGACATCGTCGCCATGAAGCGCAGCCATTCCGCGCGATAGTCGTAGCGCTGCGCGAAGAGATGCCGCGCGACGACCTCGCGCAGCCAGGCCCGCGCGACGCCGGAGGATCCCGCGGCGAGGGCCGCGGTTGCGGCGGCGGCGATGCCCACGACCTCCGCCACCGCGCCGAGGTCGCTGCCGGTGGCGCGCATCGCGTAGCCGGCGCCCGCGACGGCGAGCATCGCGATCCCCGCGGCGGCGGCGGCGGCGGCATGGAAGGCCACGCCATGCGAGAGGCTGAGCGCGGGCCGCCACTCCGGCGCGCGCAGCGCCGACAGCGCGAGAAGCGGCGCCGCGAGGGCGTCGACCGCGCCGCGCGCCGCCCAGAGCCCGTCATGCACCCGCCCCTGCAACTCGGACAGCGCCTGCAGCGCGAGGTCCTGCGCGAGCACGAGGCCGATGCCGATCGCCGCGAACTTCGCCGCCCAGCGGCCATCCTCGTCGAGGTTGCGCAGGAGGTTCTCGAGGCAGGCAAGCCCGAGCGCGGGCGCGAGGAGCGCGCAGATTCGCGCCGGCCAGGCGAGGCCCGCGGCGAGCGCGACGCCCCAGGCGAGCGCCAGCGCCAGCGTCGCCCCGGCGAGGATCCTGCCCGGGCCGGCCCAGCCGCCGGAGCGCAGGATCGACGCGACGAGGAAGGCGGGGACCGCGAGCGCGCGCGCGACCTCGAGCCACTCCTCCGGCCAGTGGGGCGCGCCGAAGCGCAGCCGGGCGACGACCGCGCTCGCCCAGAGGGCGAAGGCCAGGCAGAGCAGGCCGAGGTCGCGGCGCAGCGCCGTGCCGCGCGCGCGCCCGAGCAGCGCGATCGCAAGCGCCCAGTGGGCGGCGGCGCAGGCGACGTGGCTCCAGAGCGCGTTGGCCACCCGGGCCTACCTCGCCCCCGCCCCCGAGAGAACGACGCGCGCCGTGCGCAGGATGATCGCGAGGTCGAGGAGCAGGCTCGCGTTCTTGGCGTAGTAGAGGTCGTAGGCGAGCTTCTCGCGCGCGTCCTCGACCGAGGCACCATAGGGATAGTTGACCTGCGCCCAGCCCGTGATCCCCGGCTTCACGCGATGGCGCTCGGCGTAGAACGGGATGCGCGCGGCGAGCTCGTGCACGAAGACGGGGCGCTCCGGCCGCGGGCCGACGAAGCTCATGTCGCCGCGCAGCACGTTGAGCGCCTGGGGGATCTCGTCGATGCGCGCGCGCCGCAGGAACCGGCCGAGCGGCGTGACGCGCGGATCCGCCGCGGCCGCCCAGCGCGGGCCCTCGCGCTCGGCGTCGGCGCGCATGGTGCGGAACTTCAGCAGCATGAAGCTCCGGCCATCGAGGCCGACGCGCTCCTGCCGGTAGAGGACCGGGCCGCCACGCTCCGCCGCGAGGAGCGCCGCGACCGCGAGCGTCAGCGGCAGGGTGGCGACCAGCAGGAGGACGCTCGCCGCGACGTCCAGGCAGCGCTTCGCCGCGCGGAAGGCGGCGCCGTGCACGAAGCCTCCGCCGAAGGCGATCCATCCCGCCGTCGCCACGCGCACGTCGATGCGCCCGGCCTCGGCCTCGAGGAACATCGCCGCGTCGCGCACCGGCACGCCGCCGGTCCGGCAGCGCATGAGCTCGTCCACCGGCAGGCCGCGGCGATCCGCGGCCGCGACGACGATCTCGTCCACCGCGAGCGCGCGCGCCGCCGCCTCGATGGCGCCGGGGGCCATGCGCCCGGAGGGATCGACAGCGCCGGCGACGCGGAAGCGCGCGCCAGCGATCGCGTCGATCGCCGCGCGCATGCGCGCGGCGTCCGCGCCACCTCCGACGAGCAGGACGCGACGCGCGACCGGCGTCGCCACGCGCGCCTCGCGCAGCGCCAGGCGCGCGGCCAGCGCGGCGCCATGCCCGGCCGCGACCGTCGCCAGCGCGAGCAGCAGCGCCTCGTCCGACGCGCCGGGCGCGGCGATGTCCTCGAGGGCCATGCGAAGCAGCGCCAGCGCCGCGAGGGCGCAGAGCGCGACGCGCGCGGCGAGCCCGGACTCGCTGGCCTCCGCCTCGCGCCCGTAGAGGCCGAGCGCGAGGAAGAGCGCCTGCGGGACGAGGCTGCCGGCGAAGGCCGCGAGCTGCGGGGATGGCAGCTCGGCGACGCCGTCGGCGGCGATCGCGCCGGCCGCCGCGAAGCCCGACAGCCACGCGAAGTCGGAGCAGGCGACGAGCGCCCTGCCAGCGCGCCTGCCTGCGAGGATGGATCGCATCGCATTCCCTCCGTCCGTGGCCCGAAGCAGAGGCGAAGTATGCGTCGCGCGGATCGCGCGCGATCCATGCCGTCGGGGTTAGGCCGCCCGTGAGCGTGGCAAGCGCGCGCACACGACTATGATCCTCTCGCGTCGCCGATCGGCGCGGCGCAAGGAAAGAAGTCGGAGGACGGCATGCCTGTCGGGATGAACGCCGCGCGCGTCGCGGCCATGTGCGCGCTCGCCGCGCTCGCGGGATGCGGGGGCCTCGACGGCGCCAGGCCCGAGCTGCCCACCGCGCAGCAGCGGCCGGGCGAGGTGCAGCCGCCGGGCCCCGACTACCTCGTCGGCCCGAGCGACAGCCTGACCGTCCATGTCTGGCGCAACCCGGACCTCACGATCACCGTGCCGGTGCGCCCGGATGGACGCATCTCCGTGCCGCTGATCGACGACCTGCAGGCGGCGGGCAAGACCCCGACCGCGTTGTCGCGCGACATCGAGAAGCTGCTGGCCCGCTACATCCAGGACCCGGTGGTGACGGTGATCGTCACGAACTTCCACGGACCCTTCTCCGAGCAGGTGCGCGTCGTCGGGGAGGCGACGCGCCCGCAGGCGCTCGCCTTCCGCGAGCGCATGACGCTGCTCGACGTGATGATCCAGGTCGGCGGCCTGACACCCTTCGCGGCCGGCAACCGCGGCGTGCTGGTGCGCGCCAGCGGCGGCGGCGGCGAGACGCAGTACCGCGTGCGCATCGCCGACCTCGTCAAGGACGGCGACACCAGCGCGAACGTCGCCGTCCTTCCCGGGGACGTCGTGATCATCCCGCAGTCGTGGTTCTGAGCGCGCGGGGCCGCCCGGGCGCGGCGGGCGGGGTGGCGCATGCCTGACCTGCGATCGATCCTCCTCGGCCATCTCGACGCGCTCTGGCACCGGCGCTGGGCGGGCGTCGCCATCGCATGGGCCGTATGCGCCTGCGGCTGGGCGGTCGCCAGCATGATGCCCAACCGCTTCCAGGCCGAGGCGCGCATCTACGTCGACACCGACACGCTGCTCGCGCCGCTGCTGCAGGGGCTCGCGGTGCGGCCGAACATCGACCAGCAGGTGCAGATCATGCAGCGCACGCTGCTGAGCCGGCCCAACCTCGAGCAGGTGATGCGGATGTCCGACCTCGACCTGCAGGTCCAGGGCCCGGCGCAGCGCGAGGCGCTGCTCGACCGGCTGCAGCGCAGCACCACCATGCGCGCCGAGTCCGCGCGCAACCTCTTCCGGCTGACGCACGACGATGGCGACCCGCGCACCGCGCAGCGCGTCGTGCAGTCGCTCCTGACGATATTCGTCGAGGGGCAGCTCGGGTCGAAGCGGCGCGACATGGTGCAGGCGCAGGGGTTCATCGACCACCAGATCCGCGAGTACGAGACCAGCCTCCAGGCCGCGGAGCAGCGGCTTGCGGAGTTCCGCCAGCGCCACATGGACGTCGTCGATGGCGGGCTGTCCTTCGGCCAGCGCATCGCCGCCGCGTCCGGGGACCGCACCCGGATCTCGCTCGACCTCTCGGAGGCGCGCACGCGGCGCGACAACCTGCGCGCCCAGCTCGAGGCGACCCCCGAGACGCGCGAGCTGCGGGGCGCCGCCGTCGGCGTCGGCGCCGAGGCGGGCGCCGCGCAGCGCCAGCTGCAGGAGGCGCGGCGCAACCTCGACGCGCTGCTCCAGCGCTACACCGACCGCCATCCCGACGTGGTCGCGGCGCGGCGCGCGCTCGCCGCGCTGCAGGACAGGCCCGTCGCGGCCGCGAACCAGCGCCAGGCGATGGTGCAGGTCGTCAACCCGGTGCACGAGCAGCTGCGCCTCAGGCTCGCCGACGAGGACACGCGCCTCTCCGCCCTCGAGGGCCGGCTGGAGCAGGCCGACGCGGAGATCGATCGCCTGCGCGGCATGGCGCAGCGCGCGCTCGACATCGAGGCCCAGTTCGCGAACCTGAACCGCGACTACGCCGTCATCAAGACCAGCCACGAGCAGCTGCTGGCGCGCCGCGAGCAGGCCCGGCTCGCGCAGGCCGCGGAGGAGCGCACCGACACGGTCCAGTTCCGCATCGTCGACCCGCCGCGGCTGCCGGTGGAGCCGAGCGCGCCGAACCGCGCCGCCCTCTTCCTCGGGGTCCTCGTCGGCGGCCTCGCGGCGGGCGCGGGCTTCACCCTGCTGCTCGCGCAGTTCGACGACAGCTTCGCGTCGACGGCGCGCCTGCGCGAGGCCTTCGAGCTCCCCGTCCTCGGCAGCGTCTCCGCCCTGCGCAGCCCCGCGATGACACGGCGGCGGATCGCCGGCGCGGTCGCCTTCGCGGGTGCCATCCTGCTCCTCGCGGGTACCTGCGCGGGGCTGGTCGCGGTCGCGCATCGCCTGCCCCTTTCCATCGACCGGCTTCCCCTCGACGCGCTCATGCGGGTCGTCGGGGCGGCCTGGAGCTGAGCCCATGAGCGACATGGCGGACGGGCCGGGACTGGTCGAGCGCGCGGCGATGCGGCTGCGCCGCGAGCAGGGGGGCGGCGGATCGCGCGGCGCGCTTCCCCTGCCGGACGTCGAGCCCGAGCGCGCGGCGCGCGGGAGCGACGCCACGCCGCGGGCGGGCGCCACCGCCGACCTCGCGCGGTCCTGGTCCGGCAGGAGCCGGCAGGAGGAGATCGACTTCGCGCGCCTGCGCGACGCGGGCATGGTCACGCCCGACGCCGAATGGAGCGAGGTGGCCGAGCAGTTCCGCATCGTGAAGCGCCCGCTCCTGCTGCGCGCCTTCGACGCGGCCGCGACGCGCCATCCCAACGCGAACGTGGTGATGGTCACCAGCGCCAGGCCCGGCGAGGGCAAGACCTTCACGGCCTGCAACCTCGCCCTCTCCATCGCGCGCGAGCAGGACTACAGCGTCCTGCTCGTGGACGCGGACATCAGGCGGCCATCGGTCGCGCGGGTGCTGGGCCTCGGCGACGGGCCCGGGCTGACGGACCTGCTCGACGACCCCGCCATCGATCCCGGGGACGCGATGATCCGCGTCGCCAACCTGCGCAACCTCGCGGTCATCCCCTCGGGTCGCCCGGATCATCGGGCACCCGAACTATTCGCCTCCCATCGCATGGCGCGGCTCGTCCAGTCCTTCGCCGCGCGCTACCGCGACCGCATCGTGGTGATCGACACGCCGCCCGCCCTCGCGACATCGGAGCCGAGCGTGATCTCGCTCTGCGCCGGCCAGGCGCTGCTGGTGGTGGAGGCCGACCGCACGCGCGCCAGCGCGATCAGGGCCGCGCTCGCCCTGATCGGCCGCTGCCCGTCGATCAGCCTGCTGCTCAACAAGGCCCGGCCGTCGCTGGCCCGCGACGAGTTCGGGCCCGGCGGCTACGGCTACGGATACGGATACGGCGAGGACCGGGGCAAGGGTGCTAGGCCGCGAGGAAAGGACGCAGGCGTTCAATAGCCGCGGGGATCCGTGCTATCTCGCTGTGCATGGTTCTCCGACATCCCCGCCGGCGGATCCCCGCCCGCGCCTCCGCCGCGCTCGCGGTGGCCCTCCTCGCCGGACAGGCCGCCGCGCAGGAAAGACAGGTCGTCCCCCGGATCGAACTGCGCGAGGCCTTCACCGACAACGCGCGGCAGACCGCCCGCGACAGGAAATCGGATTTCGTCACCACCATCTCGCCGGGCATCGGCGTGACGTCGAAGGGCGCCGGGCTGAAGGTCGACCTCGACTACGCGCTCGGCTACGACGCGTATCTCCGGCAGGACGACCTCAACGGCGTACGCCACGACCTGCGCGGCACCGGAACCGCGGAGCTTCTACCCGACCAGCTGATGGTCGATTTCGGCGCCTTCGCGGGCCAGTCGCCCGTGCTCGCGCGAGGCACGACCTCCGCGATCGACCGGCGGCAGGCCGATGGCGGGGCGGCGCAGTTCTACAGCTACGCGCTGAGCCCCTACTGGCGCACGCGGCTCGGCTCCTGGGCGGATGGCGAGGCGCGCTACCGCTTCGGGCAGACGCTGGCGCGACGCGACGGGCCGGACCCGGCCAGCGGCAGCGCGCCTCCCCTGATCTCCGACACCGACATCCATGTCGTCTCCGGATACCTCAAGGGCGGGGAGAACTTCGACCGCCTGTCCTGGCGCCTCGGGGCCGAGCACGCGGAGACGCGCGTGTCCGACGGGACCGGCGCGAATGCGCCCCGCATCGGCGGGTCCTCGGCCACCTACCGACGCGACACGGTGGAATTCCAGCCGGGCTGGTCGATCAACCGCCAGGTCGCGGTGATCGGCGCGGCCGGCCACGACAGGATCGAGAGCGGGGATTTCCGCGACGACCTGTCCGAGCCCTTCTGGAACGCGGGCCTGCGCCTTACGCCATCCGAGCGCGCGCGCCTCGAGTTCGCCTACGGCGAGCGCTATGGCGGAAGCAACTGGTCGTCCAGCGGCACCGCCACCACGCAGGCCGGCACGTCCTTCACGCTGTCCTACCGCGAGGCGGTGGAGAACCAGGCGCTGCAGTCGCAGGGCGGTCTGTCCTTCCTCGCGCGCGACGCCTCCGGCCAGATCGTCGACACGCGCACCGGCCTGCCCTATGTCGGCCGCGATCCGTCCTTCGACCAGGGCGACCGCACCTTCCTGTCCAGGACGCTGCTCGCCACGGTGCGGATCCCCTGGCCGCGCGACACGCTCCAGTTCACCGCGCAGCACGCGCGCCGCGACACGCGATTTGCCGGCATCACCACCGGCACGGCCCGCGACGACACCACGATCGCCGCGGCAGGCTCGTGGGAGCGCCGATTGACGCAGGTCATATCGTCCGCCACCACGCTGTCCTATTCCGACACGCGCAGCGAGCAGGATGGCTCGGCCTCCGGGGACGCCAGGACCTGGACCGCGCGGGTCGGGCTCTCCTGGGACATCAACGAGACGCTCCGCGCCGGGGCGGGGATCGCGCACCTGCGCAGGGACGTCAGCGGGCCGAGGTTCCAGCCCTCGGAGTTCAGCGGCTCCTACGACGAGAACGTGGTCTTCGCGACCTTGCGAAAGACCTTCTAGCGGCAGGAATGGCGGGCGGATGTACGAGACCTTCTACGGATTGTCCGCCCCGCCCTTCCAGCTCTCGCCGGACCACCGGTTCTTCTTCGAGAGCTCGGTGCACCGCACCGCGCTCGCCCACCTGTCCTACGGCCTCGACCGCGGCGAGGGCTTCATCGTCATCACGGGCGAGGTCGGCGCCGGCAAGACGACGCTGGTTGGCCACCTCCTGGAGACGCTCGACCGCAGCCGCTTCGTCGCGGCGCGCGTCGTGTCGACCCAGCTGCAGGGCGACGACATGCTGCGCATGGTCGCGGCGGCCTTCGGCCTCCCGATCGCCGGCGCCGGCAAGGCCGACCTGCTCGGCCGCGTCGAGGCCTTCCTGCTGGCGAACCAGGCGGAGGGTCGGCGCTGCCTCCTCGTGGTCGACGAGGCGCAGAACCTGAGCATCCCAGCGCTCGAGGAGCTGCGCATGCTCTCGAACTTCCAGTCCGGCGCGCAGGCCCCGCTTCAGAGCTTCCTCCTCGGCCAGCCGCAGTTCCGCGCGACCATCGCGTCGCCCGACCTCGAGCAGCTGCGCCAGCGCGTGATCGCGTCCTACCATCTCGGCCCGCTCTCCGCGCGCGAGACGCGCAGCTATGTCGAGCACCGCCTCGCCGCCGTGGCCTGGCGCGGCGACCCGGCGCTGGACGACGGCGCCTTCGCCGCGGTCCATGCCGCCACCGGCGGCGTGCCGCGGCGGATCAACACGCTGTGCTCGCGCGTCCTGCTGCTCGGCTTCCTCGAGGAGCTGCACGCGCTCGACGCGCGCCATGTCGAGCGCGTGGCCGCGGAGCTCGCCGCCGAGCTCGACTTCGCCCCCGCTCCGCGCGCCGCGACGCAGGCCGCGCCGATGGCCGCGCCGCCGGTCCTGGCCGCGACGCGTGACGCCGCGCCGCAGCAGGCGCCGCGGCGGCTCGACGGTCGCCACGACGAGGCCATGGACCGCATCGCGGCGCTGGAGCGGCGCATCGCCGCGCAGGAGCGCGCCATCGCGCGCCAGGAGCGGCTGCTGCTGCAGGCGCTCGGCGCGGCCACCGTGATGCTGGACGCGGCCTCGGGCTGAGGCGTTTCAGCGTCTCCCCCGGGCCAGCCCGGCATAGAGCGCGCCAAAGGCGGAAGCCATCGTCGAGGCCGGGAAGCGCAGGCGCGCCGCCTCGAGGTTGGCCGCGCCGAGGCGCGCGCGCAGCCCCGCATCCGTCCCCGCGCGGCGCAAGGCGGCCGCCAGCCCCGCCTCGTCCCCGGCGCGCGCCAGCAATTCGCGGTTCTCCGGCGCGAGCATCGCGGCCACGTCGCCGACATCGGTCGCGACGACGGGCAGCGCCAGCGCCATCGCCTCCAGCAGCGCGAAGGGCATCTGCTCGGTGCGCGACGGCAGGGCGAAGACGTCGAGCCGCGCGAGCAGCGGCGCGGGATCCGCGAGCGCCCCCGCGAACTCCACGCGCGACGCGATGCCGAGCGCGGCCGCGAGCGCCTCCAGCTCGCCGCGCAGCGCGCCATCGCCCGCGACGACGAGCCGCCAGGATGGATGCCCGCGCGCGACCGAGGCGAAGGCCCGCAGCAGGAGGCCGACGTCCTTCTCCGGTCGCAGCGGCGCCACGCAGCCGATCGCCAGGCCGCCACCGGCCGCGCGCGTCCGCGGCCCGGCGCGGCGCGCGAGCGCGTCGCAGTCGACGCCATTGGCGACCACGCGGATCCGCCGCGGCGCGAGCCCCCATTCCTCGCGCGCGATCCGCTCGAGCGTGCGCGAGGGCACGACCAGCTCGATCCCGCCCGCGAGCGCGAGCCGACGCAGCGCGTTGCGGCGCGCAAGCCGCCTGACTGCCTCCTCCACCCCGAAGCCATGCTCGCAATGGAGCCCGGGCGCGTCGCCGAGCAGGCGGTTGGCGAGGCACCACTCGACGCCGCTCCAGTTGTAGGTGACCACCAGGTCCGCGGCGCAGGCGCGCAGAAGCGTGCGCGCCGCGAACGGGCGGCGCAGCGGCGCGCGCGCCCATGGCGGCGGCGAGACGACCTCGACGGGCACGCCTGGCGCGATGCGCGCGAGGCAGGACGCGTCGCCGTCGATCGGCAGGATCGCGTGGACGAAGGCGTCGCCGAGCGCGTTGGCGATGCCGGCCAGCTGTGTCTGGATGCCGCCGGTGCCGAAGCCCGGCAGCACGTGGAGCAGGCGCGTCGCCATGTCCGGCTTGCTAGCGCGCGCGCGCCGCGGCGGCGAGCGCGCGAGCGTCGCAGCCACCGGTTCCGTCGGACTAGGCCTGGCGGGCGCGGCTGGCAGGCGGCCGGCGCGGCTAGCCTCGGGCCATGGATGCGCGCATCGCCGGCCAGGACGGGCTGCTCGCCTGCGCGGGGAGCGCCGCGCTGCCCGGCGGGCTGCGCGCGCAGCTCGCGCGCCGCCCGGCCGCGAGCCTGTTCGAGGAGCTGGCCTGGTTCGACCTGATCGAGCAGTCCTGCGCAGAGCCGGGCGCGAGGCCCCTCGTCATCGCCTCGCGCGATGGCGGGATGGTGGCGATGCTGCGCGAGGAGGCGGCGACGCAAGTACCACGCCTGCGGTCATGGACGAATTTCTACAGCTGCGACTACGCGCCGCTGCTCGGCACCATGGCGTGGCCCGCGCAGGCGGAAGCCTTCGCCACAGCCCTCGCCGCCCGCCGGCCGCGCGTCGCCACGCTGGCACTCGACTCGATGCGCGCCGATCGCGTCGATGTCGACGCCCTGGCGCAGGCCCTGCGCGCGCAGGGCTGGCCGGTGCGGATCCGCGACCAGCCGCCGAACCGCTTCGAGCATGTCGCGGGGCT
>Ga0068872_10001985_pt1 | contig 16248 bp, 14 predicted proteins | sample NOAtaG_7_FD_66441 | JGI IMG/M metagenome (GOLD analysis project Ga0068872, IMG submission 66441) | Freshwater lake microbial communities from Lake Erie, under a cyanobacterial bloom - NOAA_Erie_Diel1S_2200h metaG | ecosystem: Environmental > Aquatic > Freshwater > Lake | place: USA: Ohio, Lake...
TTACCAATGAAGAAAAAAAGAAATTAGGAATAAACGGTGGCGTTAAAATTGCCAAGCTGTATGATGGAAAACTGGCAAAAAACACAGATATACGTGATGGATTTATCATCACCAAGATTGATAATAAACCGGTTAACAATGTTGACGAATTAAAAACAGCACTCCAAAACAAAGCCGGACAGGGTGTAATGATCGAGGGGACCTACCCCAACTACTCAGGCACCTACTTCTACGCATTCAGAATGTAGTAAATACTAATTAAAGGGTTTTAGCTTTCAAGTTTAAGCACCTTGCATATTCCTGCAAGGTGCTTTTTTTTATTCGAATCAATTCTGTATGTATTAGGTTTGATGAAAATTTAACTCTTTGTCTTTTTCATTCAATCATACTTCATCTGTTTTTATTACCTGCCCTTTCAAAACATCAACTCTCTGTGCCGCCGAGGTAGAAAAACTTGGCTATAAGGTTGATCAGATTAAAGACAATGCCATTACCATTCAGGCCACGCTAAAGGATTGCATCAAATTAAATATGAACCTGAGAACAGCCAGCAAAGTACTCTGGCTCTTGTTTGAGGGCAAAGCATCTAATGCTGAGGAACTATATAGATTAGTCCAAACTTACGACTGGGAGCTATTGATGACTGTGGACGGCTATTTTTCCATCCAGTCGTTTACACAAAACAGTACAATAAATAACACCTTGTTTACCAATCTGAAGGTGAAAGATGCCATAGCCGATTTCTTCATAAAGAAATATAACAAACGTCCGGACAGCGGGCCAGAAAATCGAGGCCTTCAGTTATATATTTATTGGATTGACGATCAGGTTCGTATATATATAGACACCAGTGGCGATACGTTAGCCAGACACGGTTACAGAAAAATACCACTTAAAGCACCTTTACAAGAAAATCTTGCCGCGGCTATCATCCTGGCAACCAATTGGGATTTAAAAAGCCCTTTCATCAATCCGATGTGCGGCAGTGGCACCCTGGCTATTGAAGCCGCCATGATGATGACCAACCGAGTTCCGGGATTAATTAAAAAAGATTATGCATTTCAACGCTTAAAGGGTTACAGCGACGAATGGTACCGCGACGAACAAATAGCCTGTCGAATGGCCGTAAGCCATGACGTGTTATCGCCTGTTATTGCCTCAGATCTATCAGCAGATGCCATTCGCAGCGCTAAGATTAATGCTTCACTCGCCGGGCTTGATACTAAAATTAAATTTCAGCAATGTCCGTTTGAGGAAACGATGATACCCGAGGAAAAAGGGATTATCATTATTAATCCTCCATACGGAGAGCGAATTGGAGAAGAACAGGATTTGAAATTACTCTATAAAAAAATCGGTGATTTCTTCAAAACCCGCTGTAAAGGATATAAAGGATATGTATTTACAGGTAATCCCGAACTGGCTAAATATATTGGATTGAAACCTTCAAAGAAGATACCTTTCTTTAACGCCAAGATAGAATGCAGATTGCTGGCATTTGACATCTATGAGGGCAGTAAAAAACAGTTCACTTAATACGTATCAATAATTTTGATTTAATATGTTAACGAATAAGTTAATTTATTCGTATTTCATTGAACTCAAATACTATATTTGGGTTCTAATCTTTAACATCAATAACATGTCTTTTATTACCCGTCAATTTGCATTAATTGCCACACTTTGTTTAATTTCATTTGGGCTTTTTGCTCAGGAGAGCAATCGTGTTCCCGGAGAATTACTGATTTCCATCAAGGTTGGTTTTAACGGAAAACAATTAGAAGAATCTTTTAACCTATTCAGCCCCGACAAGATCACCTTGCAGGAGCGATTAATGCCTGACTTTAACATCTATCGGTTTAGCTTTAATGAAAACAGTGAAAATCCCCTACGCATACTAAACCTAATAAAACAACACGCTTATGTAGATGTTGCACAATTCAATCACCAGGTTCAGTTGCGCGTAACAACGCCAAATGATGCCAGTTTCACACAACAGTGGTCTCTAAATAACACCGGACAGAATGGTGGGACTAACGATGCAGACATCGATGCGGTAGAGGCTTGGGATATTACAACCGGAGGTACAACCGTTACCGGCGACACCATCGTTGTGGCTGTTATTGACGGCGGTTTTCAGTTAAATCATCCTGACCTTCAACAAAACTTTTATAGAAACTATCAGGAGATTGCCGGAAATGGTATTGATGATGATAATAATGGCTACGTAGATGATATAAACGGATGGAATGCATTTAACGACAATGGTACTATTCCATCTGATCAGCACGGTACTCACGTGAGTGGCATAATCGGTGCCCGAGGTAATAACAGCACCGGAGTAGCCGGAGTAAACTGGAACGTAAAGGTAATGGGTATAGCCGGCTCCACTGGTTCCGAGGCAACGGTAATCAAGGCTTATGGTTACGCCGCTACCATGCGTAAACTATACAATCAAACCAACGGTGACAAAGGGGCATATGTAGTTGCAACAAATTCATCGTTTGGTGTTGACTTAGCCAACCCAAATAACTATCCTTTATGGTGTGCCTTTTATGATACTTTAGGTAAATATGGTATTCTGAGCGCAGGAGCTACTGCCAATGCAAACTATAACATCGATACGCAGGGTGACATACCAACTGCTTGTCCAAGTAACTTTTTAATTTCAGTAACCAATACAACCAACACGGATGCAAAAAACAGCAGTTGCGGTTATGGTGCTACTACAATTGATCTGGGCTCACCCGGTACCAGTGTCTACAATACCGTAACGAACAGTGGGTACTCTAATTTAACCGGAACATCAATGGCAACACCTCACGTTGCCGGAGCCATTGGCCTAATGTATGCTGCGGCTTGTGATCAATTGATTAACGAATCAAAAACAGTACCACAGGTTGCCGCTCAGCAGATGAAACAATACTTACTTGACGGAACAGATCCGGTTAGTTCAATGGCTAATATTACCGTAACCGGTGGCCGACTCAACGTACACAATGCTTTGATCAATGTGTTAACCTATCCCTGCGATCCAACAGCTCCGCCTGTGGTTAACTTCAACGGCTCAAACAATAATGGATGCCCGGGCATATCCGTAACATTCTCTAACCAAACCATTGGACAACCAGACTCTTATTTATGGTTTTTCCCCGGAGGATCTCCAAGCACATCAACATTACCTAATCCAACGGTAACTTACAATTTGCTGGGAACTTATGATGTTACATTGATCGCAGGCAACACATTCGGGTTCGACACTTTAACCTTATCCAATTATGTAAACGTAAATACAAACGGAACAACCATGTTTTGGTCTGAAGGCTTTGAATCTGCGTCAACGTTCAATGACATCAACTGGAATATTGTTTCAACCAGCAATGTCAATTGGGAACTATTTGATGGCGTAGCCGGAAATGGAACTAGTACAAAAGCGCCACGCGTTAATATATTTTCCAATCAAAATGATGCAGGCGCACGTTATGGGTTAGTCACTCCACCTTTAGATTTTAGTAACCACAGTAATGTTCAGATGAACTTTAAACATGCTTATCGTCGCAGGGTGACCACAATAACCGATTCGCTTTTTGTATTTGTATCCGTTGATGGCGGCAACACCTTCCCTTTCAAAATACTTTCCAAAGGTGAAAATGGACAAGGCACATTGGCCACATCAAATGTAACAACTACAAACTGGGTTCCATCGCAATCAACACAATGGTGCTTCAATGACAATACCCCCGGTTGTTTTTCTGTCGATTTATCCGACTTTGATGGCCTATCGGATGTGCGTGTAAAATTCGAAGTATTAAGCAATGGTAATAACAACTTGTACCTTGATGATGTGGAGTTGATCGGACAATGTCAGGAACCACAATTAGTGGCTCCGGTTGCAGAGATTAATATATCTAAAACGGTAGCCTGTATTGGCGAAACCATAACAATTAGTGATGCCAGTGCGAACACCCCTATCAACTGGCAATGGAGTTTGACCGGAGGAAACCCATCTTCATCAAATCAACCGGCATTTACCACTACATTCTCCGACTCAGGCACCTATGACATAACGCTGATTGTAACTAATTTTGCCGGCTCAGATACGCTGACCTTGCTCGGTGCCGTTACAATTTATCCGGTTCCCGAAATACCGGTGGTCACACAAAGCAACGATACTCTCTTCAGCAGTGCTTCGAGCGGAAATCAATGGTACTTCAACAATAACCCGATTATTGGTGCTACAAATTCTTTCCTGATACCTTCAAATAATGGCAATTACTCCGTTATCGTTACAAATGCATACAGCTGTGCTTCGGTATCTAATTCTTATAACTTCATTAAATCCGGGCTCGCATCACTTAATGGCCAAAACATTTTCAACCTGTATCCAAATCCGGCTAATAGTTCCATCACTATTGAAACAGGATCAAATGGCAAATACACCTTTGAGCTAACCGACGCACTTGGAAGAATAGTAACTACCGTTGAATTCAATAATCGAACCACCACTTTTAATATCTCAAACCTTCCATCCGGTATTTATGCGGCAAGCATTGTTACTGATGGTAAACGAATTACCAAGAAACTGGTTGTGAATCATTAAGATTCGAATCTTTTAAGTTGCAATGATGAAATAAGCTTATAATTCCAACTTCGTTTTGCAACGTTGTATGGAATCTTTGGCTCGGTTTAAGACATCATTATTTAATGTTGATTTGGCGCACTTGGTATAATACTCAATGGCCTTTTGCAGATCTTCGTTAAGTTCATGCATAATCCCGTACTCATTATATATCGTCGATTGGTCTATTCCTTTTATATCCAATGCTTTTTTAAGCAAGGTATCAAGTTCTGTAAACCGTCTTAGGCTAGATAACAGTATGGCATAATTGTAATAGACGGCTACATAGTCGGGGGCATGATCAATAGCCAGTTTGTAATAGCGCTCTGCCTGACTGTAATCCTTTGCTTTGGTTTCATAATACCACCCCAGGTGATTATAGGCCTTACCAAAAGTCGGCTCTTCCTCAATTATCGATTCCAGTTTGCCTATGGCCTCCTGGAAATAGCCCTCCTTAAAATCCAGATCAGCCTGTGAAAGCAATTCTTCATATTTTATCTCATTCATGATATTGTTTTTTTTTACGAATCTAATGCACGCCAATCAATCAAATAGATAAATAATTTGATTTGACCATAATATCATATTCCCCACAAGGTTGATTCGGGTTATTTAACCTAATTTTGCGGCTCGAAAAAATTAAGAATGTCTCAGAAAATCAGAAATATCGCCATCATTGCACACGTAGATCACGGCAAAACCACATTAGTTGACAAAATATTACATCAATCGAAGCTCTTTCGTGATAATCAGGAGACCGGTGAATTGATTTTGGATAATAACGAACTGGAACGCGAGCGCGGCATTACGATATTGGCCAAAAATGTATCGGTACGTTATAATGATGTAAAAATTAATATCATCGACACTCCCGGTCACGCTGATTTTGGTGGTGAAGTGGAACGGGTACTAAATATGGCTGATGGTGTACTGCTTCTGGTAGATGCGTTCGAAGGTCCTATGCCACAAACCCGGTTTGTATTACAAAAAGCCATACAACTAGGAAAAAAGGCAATAGTGGTTATTAATAAAGTGGATAAACCAAATTGCAGACCGGACGAGGTTCACGAAGCGGTATTTGATTTATTTTTTAAACTGGATGCTTCCGAAGAACAGCTTCACTTCCCTACCCTCTACGGTTCATCAAAGCACGGCTGGATGAGCGACGACTGGAAAAAACAAACTGCTGATATCACACCCCTACTGGATACCATCATTAATTACATACCCCCTGCACCTCAGCACGAGGGCATACTACAGATGCAGGTTACCAGTCTTGACTACTCATCATACACTGGGCGCATCGCCATAGGCAGAGTATTCCGCGGTGAAATCAAAGAGGGACAAACCGTTACCTTAATGAAACGAAACGGACAGATAAAAGGGAAAATAAAGGAATTATATGCCTTTGAAGGGTTAGGTAAATCAAAAATCAGCTCCGCTAAATCGGGTGAAATTGTGGCAGTTACCGGTATTGAGGACTTTGAAATTGGAGACACTTTTTCTGATGCAGAAAATCCGGAGGCATTACCCATCATAGCCATCGAAGAACCAACAATGAGCATGTTATTTACTATCAACAATTCACCGTTCTTCGGTAAAGAGGGCAAGTACGTAACATCCAGACATATACGCGAGCGACTGGAAAAAGAACTGGAGAAAAATCTGGCCATGCGCATTCAGGATACGGCATCGCCCGATTCTATCCTTGTCTATGGCCGTGGTATACTGCATTTATCTGTACTGATTGAAACCATGCGCCGCGAAGGGTATGAACTTCAGGTTGGTCAACCCCAGGTTATTCTTAAAACTATTGATGGCAATAGTTGTGAGCCGATTGAGTCTTTAACGGTTGATGTACCATCCGACAGTGCCGGTAAGGTCATTGAGCAGGTTACACAAAGAAAAGGCGAACTGCTTATCATGGAACCAAAGGGCGATTTTCAACATCTCGAATTTGATATTCCGTCACGCGGTCTTGTTGGACTCCGTAATAATCTGCTCACGGCAACTGCAGGTGAAGCCATCATAGCTCATCGCTTTAAAGCTTACGAACCATGGAAAGGAAACATACCCGGAAGAAATAATGGCGTATTAGTCTCAATGGAAAAAGGTAGCAGTACGGCTTACAGTATAGACAAACTTCAGGACAGAGGTTCGTTTTTTATTGATCCGGGAGAGGAAATATATGCCGGTCAGATTCTTGGCGAACATATTCGCCCGGGTGACCTGGTCATCAATGTGGTTAAAGCAAAGCAGTTAACGAATATGCGTGCATCGGGAAGTGATGCTGCGGTGCGAATTGCTCCTGCCATCAAATTCTCACTCGAAGAAGCGCTGGAGTTTATTCAGGAGGATGAGTATGTAGAAGTTACACCTAAGAACATTCGCCTGAGAAAAATTCTACTCGATCGTAATGACCGTGAACGACAGGCTAAAGCCGCGGCATCTATTCAATAAATTTATTAAGGATTATGATTCTTATGCGCTTCGTTAAAGAGCGCTCTGAGAATAGTTATATCCGCATTGCTCAGGGTTAGTTTACGTCGCAACATGACTTGCTGGGCAACTTTAATCGCCTTATCAAAATTATACTCGGTAAAACCTGAGGCACCACCCCAACTGAATGACGGGACGTAATTTCGTGGAAAGCCATCTCCGAATATATTGCACGAAACGCCTACTGATGTTCCGGTATTGAACATAGTATTGATGCCGCTCTTGGAGTGATCGCCCATAATCAATCCGCAAAACTGAAGACCGGTATTAATAAATCGATTTTCAGGATACGACCAAAGTTTAACCATACTGTAATCATTCTTAAGGTTTGAGTTATTGGTATCCGCGCCTAAATTGCACCACTCTCCCAAAACCGAATTTCCCAGGAAGCCATCGTGCGCCTTGTTACTGTAACCAAAAATCACGGAGTTATTAATTTCACCGCCCACCTTAGAGTAGGGGCCTATTGTTGTAGGTCCATAAATTTTTGCGGCCATTTTTATCTCCGCTCCTTCGCATATTGCTATGCTTCCGCGTATTGAGGTATTTTCCATAACAACGGCATGCTTACCAATGTAAACCTTTGCAGACGTTGCATTAATCGTAGTAAATTCCATTTGAACACCTTCTTCAACAAATACATTTTCCGGATGCAACACTCGATTTGAATTACTAATTGGATGTGATGTTCTATTTTGTGTTAATAAATGAAAGTCGTTTTCAATCTCACGACCATTATGCTGAAAGATATGCCAGGGATTCGTAATGGCAAGCGGCATATCGTGATATTCAATATCAGTAACCGCTTCAAGTTCTTTTAACTCAAAAAGTTTATATGTCAACTCACTGTTTAACCGATAAGCAAGTACATCATTTCCTGATCGAAGCCTAGAATTGTGTTGAAGTGAAGCTAATGCTGAAATAAAATGATTATCGGGCAGATAATGAGAGGTAATAATGAGATTGTCATCAAGAATTAACGTATCATATTTCTTTGAGAGATGGTTTTGTGTATTTGATGATGCTTTTTGATTATAGATCCGTTCCCATTTTTCACGAATGGTTAAAATGCCGCATCTTATGTCACTTATAGTTCTGGTACAGGTGAGAGGGCGTAACTGCTGCCATATCGTAGGATGATCGTTTAGGATAACATTCATAAATACAAAAATAAAAAAGCCCCGTTGGTATAACGAGGCTTGGGATGTAATTAGCTGAAACTATTTTTTCTTTTGGTAACGTTTATTGAACTTATCAATACGACCTGCAGTATCCAACAATACCATTTTACCGGTGTAATATGGATGTGATGTGTCTGATACCTCTAGTTTAATGAGCGGATATTCATTGCCATCTTCCCATTTGATCGTCTCTTTTGTATTTGCCGTAGAACGCGACAAAAACTGCTGTCCGTTAGACATATCCTTAAACACTACAAATCGGTAAGATTCTGGATGTATTCCTTTTTTCATCTTGTTTATTAAATTTTTGGGACTGCAAATATAATAGCAGATTACTAATGTAACAACCCCCTGATAAAGAATATTCTATGTGGAAAAGTGGCAACGAATTAGTCCGATTAAGTGTTAATTTATCATAAAATAGTTGCAAAAATGCAGTGGAGAAAATTTAACGGCGATAAAATTCGCCTCCCCATAAAAAAAGCTGTTGAACAGACCATAGTATACGAAACACAACTCGGTAACAAACTAAAAGTATGTATTGGCACCGATTCACAAGTTCGTGGCCACGTAACAGAATTTGCAACTGTCATCGTGTTTCTTCGTGAGAAACGGGGAGGCTTTATGTTTATCAGCAATGAAAAAAGCACTCAGAAGTTCGGTATTAAGGAACGCATGCTGGAGGAGGTCACCCGATCAATTCAAGTTGCCTATTCCTTATGTGATCTTCTGGACCTTTATGATGTTGATCTGGAGGTTCATGCAGATATAAATACAAATCCCCAATTCAAATCCAATCCGGCTCTGCGCGAGGCTATGGGTTATATACTGGGCATGGGGTTTGCTTTCAAAGCTAAGCCGGAGGCCTTTGCAAGCAGTAGTTGTGCCAATAAGGTTGTTTAAGTAGTTTTTCTTTTAGCGTGTATCAGATAATAAACCGGAACACCAAAAGCCACAATAATTAATCCGGGCCAAGTATAGGTGGGTTTATATATTAACAAAAATATACAAATCAATAAAGCCAGAACAATGTATAGGTATTGTAAATAGGGATAACCCAAAGCCTTGTATGGTCGTTCTGCTTGTGGTTTTGTTTTACGAAGTACCATAACTCCATAAATTGTAATGATATAAAATAGCAGTACGGAGAAAATTACATAGTCTAACAGATTGCCATACGTACCGGTTAGGCATAATCCGCATGCCCATATACACTGTGCAACCAGGGACCAAGCGGGTACTCCCTGTTTATTTAAACGTGCGGCCGGCTTAAAGAACAAGCCATCATTAGCCATAGCATAAAACACTCTTGCCCCAGATAAGATCAGCCCGTTGTTACAGGCAAAAGTGGACAGCATGATTAATGAAGCCATTATATAAGAACCGTAAAGTGGTGAAATTATTTGTGCCGCGGCCACACCTACCCTATCGCTTTCAGCAAATTGTATGCCTCGCTGTATTACTGTTTGTCCTTCGGGTAAACCGGTAAAGGGTAACACGCCCAGATACATCATATTGCAAATGATGTACAGTAAGGTAACGCCAAGCGTTCCCATAACCAGCGAGCGCGGAATATTGCGCTTTGGATCTTTCACTTCAGCGGCTATAAACGTGATATTATTCCAAGCGTCGCTTGAAAATAGGGAGCCAACCATACTGACCGATATTGCCGCAATCAGGGCCATTCCGGATAGTTTGATGATGGTTATTGTGTCATTGGATGTTCGCGTTGTGAATGCCTGAAAGGCCTGACTGAAATTTCTATCGTAATAATTAAACGATAGGCAGTATGCAAAGCCAGCAATAATGAGACCTATGAGTGCAATTACTTTTATGATCGTAAAAAATGTTTGTATGTTTTTTCCGGTTTGTACCCCTCTCAAATTAATCAGCGTTAAAAACACAATGCTCAGTATAGCCAGAAGTTGTGCCGCAGAAATATTTAGGCCGGCAAGTTGAATCAAAATATTTTTCTCGCTAAAAAATGGAATCCAGTAAGATGTAAACTTGGCAAATGCCACGCCAACGGCCGCAATTGTGCCTGTCTGAATCACCGTGAATAAGGTCCAACCATAAAGAAAAGCAACAGGCTTGTTGAATGCTTCACGCAGGTAAACATATTGTCCTCCCGCCTTGGGCATCATACCGGCTAATTCTCCATAACTTAATGCGGCAAGCAGCGTCACCAATCCGGTTAATAACCAAACCAGCAAAAGCCATATTGGTGACCCAAGTGTACGGGCCATATCAGAACTTACAATAAAAATACCGGAGCCAATCATTGACCCCATAACAATCATCGTTGCGTCTAATAAGGATAATGTTGGTTTAAACTCTGAATTCTCTGTCATTAGAAAATCGTACTATGCAAGATAATCTTCAAATAGTAGAAAAGCCAATTACTGCTATTGGTTGTTATGGATTAGATAACAATTTCAGATAACGGAAGTGCGACGCTACAGCCTCCCTGAAGGTATTGTGATGATAATAAGGTACATCAAACTCTCGGGCTGTTTGTTGTATTATCGGGCTAATCTTCTTATAATGAGTACTGCAAATATGCGGGAACAGGTGATGTTCTATCTGAAAGTTTAAACCACCGATATACCAGTTTAGTATTTTGTTATTCATGCCAAAGTTGTTGGTAGTTCGCATTTGATGCACAGCCCAACTGTCTGGCATTTTATGTTGTTCATTAGCCAAGGGGTGCTCGGTGTTCTCTACGGTATGTGCCAGCTGAAATACAACACCCAGGATGATACCTGATGTGAGGTGCATGGTTAAATACCCAATCAGAAATTGCCACCAAGTAATAGGAAGCACCATAAGTGGAATAACAATAATGTAGGTGTAATAGAGAAGTTTGCTCGTAATCAAAAGGATGATTTCACGGGCCGGATGTTTTTTATTCTTATATGGTCCAATATTTTTTTGGGAAATTTTTTTAAAGTCTTTTATATGAACCCAGAAAAAAGTAGCAAATCCGTATGCGATAAATGCAAAATAATGTTGCCAGCGATGAATTTTACGATACTCCTGATGTTTGCTCAAACGAATGAAAGGCGCCAACTCCAGGTCTTCGTCGTGATCATTGATGTTCGTATAGGTATGGTGAACAATGTTGTGCGTTATGCTCCATACGTAGGCGTTCCCTCCTATTAAATTCATCGTAAGACTCAGCAAATTGTTAATGGTTTTATTGGATGAGTATGATTGATGAATGGCATCGTGAGCAATACTGAATCCAATTCCGGCAATAAAAAAACCAAGCACGATACACAATAGCCAGTCTATCCACAGTGAAGTTAAAGGATTAAGTATGCTCAGATAGGTTACCAGCAGGCCAGTGAGAAGGACGATGGTCTTTGTGATCATTTTCGAGTCAGCGTGTATGCTGAGATTATTTTTCTCAAAGTATTCTTTGACACGGGATTTAAGTGTGTCGTGAAAATCTTTGTTCAGTTGATTCTGAAACGTTACTTTAGTCTGTATCAATTAAAATAAATGGTTTTCTGATGGTGATTTAATTCTTCGAATTTACATCAATAATAACAGATAAGCGCACAACAAGCAACTATTGTAGCGCAAGTACGATAAGATTAGTAAATAATTATTCTGTTAATACGTGCAGTTAATTTTTACGACCGCTCAGCAGGTACATCACCGCCATTCGAATTGCAACGCCATTTTCTACCTGATCAAGAATGATGGAATGCCCTGAATCAGCGGCATCACTGCTAATTTCAACACCCCGGTTGATTGGCCCCGGATGCATAATCACAATTTCTTTTTTCAATTCGCTGAGCAGGTTGCCATTAATACCATAGTACAATGCATATTCCCTTAACGAGGGGAAATATTTGATATCCTGTCGTTCAAGTTGAATTCGCAATACATTAGCAACATCACACCATGCCAAGGCTTTACGAATATCATATTCAATCTCAACGCCTAAATGCTCAATATCTCTGGGCATCAGTGTTGGAGGCCCAACCAGTTTTACTTGAGCACCTAATTTTTTTAAACAGTAGATGTTGGATAGTGCAACTCTTGAATGACGTATGTCGCCAATGATGGCAACTTTTTTTCCTTTAACGCCACCTGTTTTTTCACGAATCGAATAGGCGTCGAGCAGAGCCTGAGTGGGGTGTTCGTGAGTGCCATCGCCCGCATTAATAATTTGAGTGTCTACGTGGCGGGCAAGAAACATTGGGGCTCCGGGAGCAGGATGGCGCATAACTACCATATCTACTTTCATGGCCAGGATGTTGTTTACGGTATCGATAAGTGTTTCTCCCTTACTCACTGATGAGGCTGAGGCACTGAAGTTGATAACATCGGCCGACAAGCGCTTTTGCGCTAATTCAAAAGAGATTCTGGTTCGGGTGCTATTTTCAAAAAATAAGTTTACGATGGTTGTATCTCGCAGAGATGGCACTTTTTTGATGGGCCGGTTTATTACTTCTTTAAAAGAATCTGCCGTTTTAAAAATCAACTCAATATCGTCTGTTGTGATGTATTTTATTCCAAGCAAATGTTTAACACTGAGTTGACTCATATACGATTATTCAATTGCTTTTTTAGGTACAATCCAGATTTTATCTTCTCCCCCATTTTCTTTCCATTCAACACGCACTTTCTCTTGTTCCATGGAGTCGACATATAAGCCGACATAATCCGGTTGTATGGGAAGCTCACGGCTAAAACGACGCTCAACCAACACCATCAGTTCCACTTTTGCAGGCCGCCCATAATCCAGCAGGGCATCCATAGCGGCACGAATTGTTCTACCGGTAAACATCACGTCATCGATTAGAATCACATTTTTATTTTCAATTAAAAAGTCAATATCTGTAGGATGTGGCGAAAGTGGCTTGTTGGCGCTACGGAAATCATCCCGGTAGAATGTATTGTCCAGTCGGCCATATTCAATTGACTTTTTGGAATAGGTATTCAACTCTTGAACTAAACGCTCTGCAAGATAAACACCGCGTGGCTGTATGCCGATGATGCACGAGTTGGAAAAGTCGTTGTGGTTTTCGATAAGTTGTTGACAAAGCCGCTGAACGGTAATATGAAAAGGCTTAGTGTCTAAAATGATACGGGACTTCATCCGTGCAACAAATATAGTTTATCAAATTGAATTCTGTCTTATTTAAAGACGGCATCACTCAATCCCGTATTAACCAGATATCCGGAGTACTTTACGGTTGCCTTGCCTGTGGTGTTTTTACTTTGACTTTTTTTATTCAGCGACTCCATATCTAAAGTAAAACCAACCGGAATTTCGGCTTTTTGAATATCAAACGTTATCTCTACCTGCGCAGGCAGATTATTTGGGTGATTGGTATATTGAAACCTTGCGGAGAAGGTGCCCTGATTTTTAGTGGTACTCTCCAATTTATATACTTTATAATCTCGCGATATCCATAATGTAGACAGAATAATATCCGAATTAGGATCCAACGGTATCACCTTGATTACATCTGTAGTTATGTTTCCAATTACTTCCTGCTTGATGTAAATAGCCGTAACGTTATCGTTGATCAGATTTACTGTAAATAAATTGGCGCCGCGCTTGGGTAACAACGCAAAGCCTTCAGCTTTAAAGCGAAATTTATCCGGTTGTTTGTAATACACCTTAGCTTTCTTTATCGGTATTTTAACAAAGTCAACATCTACCTTTATTTCGGCATCGGCTGTATAGTCTTTCACCTTTAAAAAGTTAGTTCGAACGCCCGTTAATATAGTATTGGCATCTTGCTGTGCCCACGCACTAAGTGTCAGGAAAAATAGAAAGAGCGAAAGTGGATGTTTTTTCACGAGAGTATATCTTTTTTATTGAAATAATAGATGGTAAATGAAAATAATATGACTATATGAGCCAAAAGGACCAGTGATGCTTTTGTTATTTTCTGATAGTCGATCTGATAGTCAAAAAATGAACGCCACTCGGTGATATAAGTAGTAAACAGAAATGGTCTTACGTAATGAAATATACTTACATCAAGTGATGAAAAGATTGTACAGGCAATAATGATTGTCATGGTGCCAATTATAGGGCCGATGCTATTATCGGAAAGTGCCGACAGAAAAAAAGATAGTGCGGCAACAACGCACATACCCAATAAACCATAGGCAAAGGCCAGAATGAAACGCCAAAGGATATCATCTTCAGAAAAAATATTAATGGTGTCTCTGAGCACAATTAAATCGCCTGAACCGAAGAGTAGCACGCCTAACGCAAGGCTAAGTATGCCAAGCAGAATAATAAGACTGGCACTGTATAGTATGGCCGCAATAAACTTAGAGGTGCATAATGTAATTCGACTAACCGGTTTTGTGAGTATAAATCGGAACGTACCCATGTTGGCTTCTCCGGCGAGTAAATCACCAACTACTAAAGCAACAAGTAAAGGAATGTGCACCCATAATGCGTTGAGAATGAGATAGGAAATAAAATATCCATTTAACAGATTACCGCTAAAATCAAAGGACTCTCTTAGATTCTGTGTGGTGAAGTCGAGTAATTTCTGGCCATCTGCATATATAGCAAATTGTATTGCCAGGATGATAATCAGTATAGCCGCGTAGGCGATATACGTTCTTGGCCTGGAAAAAATCTTATAGAGTTCAGTTTTTGTTGTTAAAATAAAGGTCATTAGGTGAGGCTTAAAAAATATTCTTCGAGAGCCCGAAGTGGTTTAATCGCGTGCACATCAATCTGATGTTCAACCAATAGCTGATTTGCAACCGGTATCTGATGATTACTGAGGGTTGCAGTGATGGTCTGTGTTGCTTGATCTGTGGTAATGGGTTCGTTCGTTATACGACTCAATAGCTCCTTGGCTTTAATTACATCAGACACGTTGAAATTAACCCTGTAGATTCCTTGATTCAGCAACTCAAAAACATCGCCTTCAACAACAGAAGCACCTTTATTGATAATCAGCATTCGGTTGGCCATCAATTCAATTTCATATAACAAATGCGAAGAGAGCAGTATAGTTTTACCGTGAACTTTGTTTAGTGATATTATAAGTTCACGCATTTCACGAATACCCTGTGGATCAAGTCCGTTACTAGGTTCGTCTAATAGTAAGAGAGCAGGATTATGAAGTAATGCCTGAGCTAATCCGAGTCGTTGTTTCATCCCCTGAGAATAGGTTTTTACTTTTTTATGCTCGTGGCCGGTGAGTCCAACCATTTCTATAACCTCGTGGATGCGCCTTCGAGAAACGCACACCCCGCCACTGTTAGAAATCACCTTCAGGTTATCAATGGCATTAAGGTATTTATAGAAATCAGGACGCTCAATTAAAATACCACAAGACCGCATTATTTCAGGTCTGTTTTTATGGAGATCTTTTCCAATAATCGATATGTCACCGCTATCCGGTTTTATCAACGAAACCAGCATTCGTAAAGTAGTGCTTTTACCTGCGCCATTGGGGCCAAGAAAACCATAGATATCGCCTTGCATCACATGGAATGAAAGGTTGTTGACCACCGTGGTTCTACCGAAGGTTTTGTATAGCTTGCTTACTTCAATGATTTGTTGATCTCCCATAATACCAAGTATAGCAAACACGAATGTAAGGCAATAGTTTGATTAGATACTAACGTTGTTTACATCATAGGCGTATATTTATCAAAACCCAAACACGACCATGAAGTACTTTCTCTATTTGCTCATCAGCTTCGGCATATTCTCCCTTATAAGCCTGCGGAGCAATGCTCAATGTCCGAACAGCGCACCATTTACGATTACCGACCTCGGTGGTGGATTTTATCAGTTTACCAGTTTTGCAACAACACCATCCGGTAACGGTTTTGAATATTGGAACTTCGGCGATAATAATACCGGATCGGGTAATTCGATTATACACCTTTACAGTACTAACGGTGTATTTACTCCCAGCCTAACGGTTTATGACTCACTAAACACCC
>Ga0068872_10001990_pt1 | contig 16241 bp, 13 predicted proteins | sample NOAtaG_7_FD_66441 | JGI IMG/M metagenome (GOLD analysis project Ga0068872, IMG submission 66441) | Freshwater lake microbial communities from Lake Erie, under a cyanobacterial bloom - NOAA_Erie_Diel1S_2200h metaG | ecosystem: Environmental > Aquatic > Freshwater > Lake | place: USA: Ohio, Lake...
ATGATGGGATCCTGTGCGATGCTGATGCCGGTAGCAGGACTGAAATTTATTAAAGAAGGAGCTTACAATCGACGAGCCTCTTTTGCCATCAGCATTACAGGCGTAATTGGCGTATTGATTGCTGCCTTTATCGTGAAGTCACTTCCTATGGAATACCTGCGTTGGCTGGTGGTGCTGGTTGTTGTCTACACCGCCTCACTAATGCTGCGGTCTGCTTTAAAGAAAGTGCAGTCAGTTTAAGGCCTATTTCACGGTTACGGGAATCACAATGCCCACATTCAACGGTGCATCGAGTTCCTGGATCTTAAGCCATAAGGTATAATCACCGGCAGGAATCATTTCGGTTTTGAAATCCAACTTAATGTGTTCACCATGATAGATGGACCGGCCTTTGTGTTCAAGGGTAATGTTTCCAGTCTGATCCAGGAATCGAAACACAAAATGTGACTTTTTATTGAAGCTCTTAACATCGGTCGCGGTAACGATATACTCTCCTTTAGCCTCCAATTGATCAAAAGCAATAGCGCCGCCATGACTTTTATGGTGCAGTTGAATGCCGCTGACTGATCCTCCGTCTCCGGCAGTTAAGAGTCCTCCTTGCTCTTTACGTTCGATGGGTGCCGTAGATGTTAATGTTTTTTTGGCAACGATAAAGGGGAGTTCGACAAAGACTTCACCATTGCCTCTGGTGTCGTAAAAGTGTGCGGTAAGGATATACTGTTTGCCAAGAACAAGTCCTGATGTCATTTTAAATTTTACCTTGATCTTTTTAGCATCTGCACCTGAGAGAATCTGGTCAACAGGATAGATGTTGTGAACGGTCTCTACTTCCCGGCCTCCATTTTCCCGAACTTTATATCCTGCACCCATATGTATAACTCCATCTGTGTCGGAGCAAAACCCTTTTACATTTTTGAGGACGATGTCAAATACCTCATCCGATGCAAACTCAGGCCCGCTAAGGTGTGCGCCATCGTCGGTTATGATTTCAAAGGCATCGTATGAAATTCCTTTGGCAACAAATACTGCCCCATTTAATGGATCGGTTTGAACATCGGAAATAGTGGCCTCCCCAATGGGGCACGGTTTGGAGCCAACCATGTGTTTTACCCATTCACATCCCAATTTGATGGCTCGTGGTTTGGCGTGTTTTGAGCCCAATTCCTGAGCACGCTTGTAATCCGAACACGCTTTTTCTTTCTGCTGCGATAGCTCATAGCAGTCTGCCCGGTATAACCAGGTTGTGGCACTGTTGGGATCCAGATCGATGGCTTTGGAATAATCTTTTTCAGCCATCGTATAATTTTTCATATCGTAATAACTATCGCCTCGCAGACGACGCAGTCGTGCATTTTTTGGTTCCAGATCAATTGCAATTTCATAATCCGTTATCGCCTTCTCGTAATCTTTTGTTTCCCTATAGCAATCCCCACGGTACCAGTATCCTTTAACGTTGTTGGGTTGTAGCCCGATCGCGAGGGTGAAATTAAAGATGGCGTCTTTATAATTTCGGGCAGCATAAAACTCATCACCCAATTTCATATACTCCTCAAAGGTTTGCGCCGACGACCCCAAGGTTGCGCCCAGGACTAACAAAAAAATCAGTTGAAATCGCATAATCCTTTTCTTTAAGATGTTGGCTTAAATATAGAGGATAAGAATGATTGTAACTCTTGTAGAAATGGTATAAATCCAATCAATTTATCAATTGACCCATTTTGATATTTTTTTAAATCTGGTCCGGATGTGGATGGGTCCAGCCTTTTCGGTAAGATTTGCTTAATAACGCAGTTGCCTCAGGATCATCCTTTACCGTTCGTGATTCCGAATCATAGGACAATGGTCGGCCTAACTGCATGGAGATGTTGGCAAGTAGACAGCTGGCTGTTGAGATGTGTCCCTCGGTTAGCGGGGCTACTGGCTGTCGGTCGGTTTCTATTGATTGGAGAAGATTACTGAAGTGTTTCCTGGTGGCGGGGGCACAGTGCAGTTCAATATCTTTTTCGGAAATGTCTTCAGGAAACTGTTCACGTTCGTAAACAACTTCACCATGGATTGGTTTTTCGGATTGTCCTACCGGGTAAAAATCATAGCGCGTAGTACTAGCCCATAATGTTCCCTTTTCTCCATACAAGGTAAAGGCCCACGGATATTCAGGGTTTACTGGAGTGCCCCAGGAGCGATGTTGCCAAACGCATTTGAGCTCCGGATATTCAAAGATGGCTGTCTGTGTATCGGCTGTATTTGCGCTTGAAGTTTTATCATTAAATATTCCACCGGTAGAGCTGATCTTATCCGGCCAACCCAAATCCAGTAACCAACGTACGGTATCGAACATGTGTACGCACATGTCACCCATGATACCATTGCTGTATTCCATGTACGATCGCCACCATCCACGGTGTGGTAGTCCTTCGTAAGTGCGCATGGGTGCCGGGCCCACCCAGCGCTCATAGTCCAGGTGACCAGGTATCGAATTAGTTTTCCCAGAATTGTGTGCGCGCATGTGGTAATAGCAACACATTTCAACATGATGAATTTTTCCAAGTAAACCTGTTCGAAGAATACGGTCCCTGGCTTCGAGTAAATGGGGCGTAGATCGTCGTTGCAATCCAACCTGTACTACACGCTTGTATTTTTTTGCGGCAGCTACCATGGCTTCACCTTCCATAACGTCGATGCTGATGGGCTTTTGTACGTATACATGTGCACCTGATTGTATGACATCGATGCAGGTGAGTGCGTGCCAGTGGTCGGGTGTTCCGATTATAACCAAATCCGGTTTTACCGAGTCGAGCATTTTTCTGTGATCGGAAAAGAGAAGTGGCTTGGATCCGGGTTTCCGCTGTGCAACAAGCATTTTAGCTTCCTCCAACTGATTTTGATCCACATCGCACAAACCTGAAACGTGGATATTCCCAACCTGCATCAATCTGAATAAATCACTTTTTCCATACCAACCGGTGCCAATGAGGGCAACGTTGTAGGAGCTGGAGCGTAGGTGGGATGGAAGACTGTTGGCCAGGGAAATACCGGCTAAGGCACTTCCGGATGTCATCAAAAATGACCTTCGGTTCATCATATTCTTCTTCAAACTACGGCAATCCATTCAATCTCCAAACGGATATTCCTCTTCTTATTCTAACTTTGGATGCTATTTGGCTTTTTATGGCTTTTCTCGAAGTTTCACATCTTACCTATTCTCTGCCTGGTTTTAATCTGGAAGATCTTTCCTTTACACAGGAGGAGGGTGCACGGGTGGCATTTGCTGGTGAGACTGGCTCTGGAAAAACTACTGTTCTTAAATTGATCGGCGCTCTGCTTCAACCAGCCGGAGGTTCCATCCGTCTTCGGAATGAGCCTGTTATTGGACCAGCGCATCGACTTGTTCCCGGACATGATCGGATTGCCTATCTGTCTCAGTTTTTTGAGCTTCCTAAATTTCTTCGTGTGGAGCAGGCTTTAGCCTATGCCAACCGCATGTCGGAAATGGCTTTGAACCGCATCATCCGGATTTGTGAAATTGATCATTTAATGGAGCGAAAGACGGATCAGCTTTCCGGTGGAGAGCGGCAGCGTATTGCTTTGGCGCGGCTGCTGGTGACGGCACCTGATCTATTGCTGCTCGATGAGCCGTTCTCTAATCTCGATGCCATGCACCGCATTCAGATGAAGACGGTGCTGGAGCGCATTGGTGATCAGTTGGGAATTACTTCTATTCTAGTTTCCCACGATTCGAACGATACACTTCCATGGGCAGATGTTATTTACATTCTTCAGGATGGTAAGCTGGTGCAACAAGCGCGGCCAGAATTGGTTTACCGTCGACCGGTGAATGCCTATGTGGCTTCGTTGTTCGGGAAGTACAATTTATTTCCCATGGATCTGGAAGCGCCTGATCGGCAAATTTTCTTACGGCCTGATGATTTGATTTTCACCGATTCGGATGATTACGACCTTAGTGGTACGGTTACACGGATCAGTTTCAATGGTCCGCACTATGAAGTGCAGGTGGAAACCGACCGTGGTCTTATTACAGCTTTGTCTTCGAAACCGGCATTTCGAGCCGGTGACACTGTTCGTTTATCTGTGCTTCCGGAACGTGTTCATTTCATGTAACTTGTGTCTCTAACGAACCTTTCTTTTCGATGAAAAAGATCGTGACCTTTGGCGAGATCATGCTTCGGTTGTGTCCGCCCGGACATCAGCGAATCAATCAGACAGTAACGCTGGATGTGACCTATGGTGGTGCTGAAGCCAATGCTGCAGTATCTCTTGCAGCCTTTGGAATTCCGGTTTCCTTTATAACCCGAGTTCCTGAAAATGATTTGGGCAAATCCGCTATCGCGGCAGTGCGTGCAACTGGTGTTGATGTGAATTCTGTCCTTTATGGCGGTGATCGTCTCGGTGTTTATTTTCTGGAAATGGGTGCGGGCCCGCGCAGCAGTAAAGTCATTTATGACCGTGCAGACTCTTCTTTAGCGACTCTTCAGCCGGGTATGATCGACTGGCAAACAATTTTTTCAAATGCTGGATGGTTTCATTGGACAGGTATAACACCTGCTGTTTCAGAGGCTGCTGCACTTTCTTGTTTGGAGGCTATCCATAACGCCAAAAAAGCTGGTCTAATTGTTTCCTGTGATCTGAATTATCGAAGTGCATTATGGAAATATGGCAAACAAGCTTCAGATGTTATTCCTGAAATGGTCAGGAGTAGTGATGTACTGTTATGTGATCCGGAGTCGGTAGAAAAAATGCTGGGATTAAAGCTTTCGCCTTCGGATGCAGAAGTTTTTTTAAAAGAGGTTGTACAGCATTTTCCTAACCTCAGGACAGTAGCCTCAACCCATCGCAAGACCATTCATGCAGGTCATAATTTTTGGACAGGTTCACTTTGGCATCAGGGAAAATTTTTTCAGGGTCCGGTTTATGAGATCACGCAGATTGTTGACCGCGTAGGATCAGGTGATGCGTTTATGGCCGGGCTTATTTACGGTTTATTGAATTACAAGGCTGATGCTGAACAGATCATCCAATTTGCCCTGGCAGCCTCCTTTCTGAAGCACACTGTCCCCGGGGATTTCAATCGTGTATCTGTTGAGGAGGTTTTAGCGGTTATGCATGGTGACAATGGTGGAAAAGTTAAACGATAACGGGTGCGTTTATGAAAGATAAAACAACAGTTCGAAATGCATTGTTACGCCAACGTCTTTTACCGCTGTATCATCACTCAGATGTCGAGGTGAGTAAACATGTGCTGCGCGCATTGTACCAGTCGGGTGTTCGGATTTTGGAGTACACCAACCGTGGTCCTGCTGCCTTTGGAAATTATCAGCAATTGTTAAAGATGCGTGATCAGGAAATGCCTGATCTGATCCTTGGTGTAGGCACCATCAAAACACTTCAGGCTGCTCAGCATTTTATCTCCGCTGGTGCAGATTTTCTGGTGAGTCCGAATGCGCATCAGGAAGTAATAACGTATGCGCGGGTGCATAATATTTTTCACATTCCCGGATGTATGACGCCAACTGAAATTGCAATGGCTGAGGAGCATGGTGCTGATTTTATTAAACTCTTTCCCGGCAATCTTTTAGGACCTGAATTTCTCTCTTCCATTCGCGAGATTTTTCCAGCGCTCCACTTTATGCCTACGGGTGGTGTAGAGCCAACCTCTGAAAGTGCTGAGGCCTGGTTTAAAGCCGGCGCTGTCGCCCTTGGAATGGGTAGTCGTCTGGTGAGCAAAAAACTAATGGACGCCGGAGATTTTGACTCCATTCAAAAAGCCACCGCCCATTTTTTAACAGTGCTTGCTGCGTTGAAGTAAAGTATTGTGCAGTGTATTACAAATTGGTTAGAAAAACCATGGCCAGCATCAGTGGTGCGATGAATCGAATCAGAAAATACCAGGTATGAAAAATAGTTTTACTGTTCAGGTTCATTTCCTGTTGAACAACATCTTTCTTCAGAATCCATCCGGCGATTACGGCCATTAGAATTCCGCATAACGGCATAATTAGGTTCGATCCGAGGTAATCGATTGTCTCAAAGAAATTTTTGTCGCTTAAAATTCCCAGCGGGGCAAGTGGTTTCCATTCAGACCAAAGGTTGAACGAAAAAACAGTACCCAGACCAACCAACCATAATGCGATTCCGGCTACGATGGTAATTTTTTTTCGGCTGTACGGTAACTTTTCTTCTAATCTGGAGATTACGGATTCGAGAATAGAGATGGTTGATGTCAGTGCTGCAAAAAACAATAAGATAAAAAAGAATGCACCTGCAAATCCGGTTCCCGGCATTTCCTTGAATGCAATGGGCAGTGTCATAAAGATTAATCCAGGGCCTTCAGTAGGGGATAGGCCGTATTGAAATACAATTGGAAAAATGGCCAGGCCAGCTAGGATGGAAACAAGTCCATCGCTAAAGGCAATGGTCACGACGGAGGAAAGTAAGGGACTTTTTTGCGGCATGTAGGCCCCATAGGTTAGCATTACGCCAAGGCCGATGCCTAATGAAAAGAAAGCCTGTCCGAAGGCGGCCAAAACAACTTTTGGTGTGATGCGGGCAAAGTCAGGATTGAATAAAAAGGAAACAGCGCGGGCAAAATCGCCGGTGAACGCAGAGTAAATCAATAAGGCCAGTAAAATCACAAATAAAGCGGGCATCATCCAGTTGATGGACCTTTCCAGGCCTTCCCGGACTCCCAGTGCTACAATCCACACGGTGGCTAATACCACAAAGCCGTGACCTAACATCATCCGGTATGGGCTTGCCATCAGCTCAGTGAAAAACTGCTGCGCACCGGCAGCGTCAACGTGATCGAGAAGACCTAAAAAAGAGGCTACCGTATAATCGGCTGTCCAGCCGGCAATCACACAATAGAAGCTCAGAATGATAAACACCGATGTCATTCCAATCCGGGCGAAATTAATCCAGCCGGGATGCAGTCCATCGTGTTGGGAGAGGGCTTCCATGGTGCCTGCAAAATCCTTGCGTCCTCGTTTTCCCAAGAGCATCTCGGCAGCCAGAATCGGAATACCCATGATAAGCAGGGAAAGGATATAGACCAATACAAAAGCGCCTCCACCGTTTTCGCCGGCCAGGTAGGTGAACTTCCAGATGTTGGATAAGCCAACCGTACTGCCGATGGAAGCCAGTAAAAACAGACTGTGAGAAGTCCAGGATTTGTCGTTTACAGAAGTGCTCATGAATCAGTTATCAGTGGCTTGTGCATTAAGGTTATAACGCATGATTCTTCCATGCGGTCCTTCTTTTATCCGTTCAATGTCCCACACATCGCCATCCGGTATTCGGAACTGTGCGGCAGCTGATTCAATTTGTTTCAAATCAACTTGATCCAGGTTAAAGGAAAAGGTATCCAGATTTTCCTTTAGGTGGTTTGCATTTGCGGCACCGATGATCACGGCGCCAACGGCAGGTCTGGAAAGCATGTATTGACTTACCACATTGGTAATGGAAACCTGGTGCTTATTGGCAATGCTATTAAGTGTCTCCAGAAAATTCTGAAAGACATTCCATCCTCCGGTCTCATCAATCATCAGTTTGTATTTAATGAGCGATCGGTTTTCAAATTCTCCTTTGGGCTCTTGTTGACCGAGCCAACGTTTGCTGATAAAACCTCCGGCTACTGTTCCGTAGCATAATAGTTTAATATTCTGCTTTATACAGAGATTAGCCAAGGATTTTTCTGGTCTGCGATCCAGCGGAGAATACTGTAGTTGCAGGGTGCTTAAGGGAATTCCTGCATCTACCAACTCGGCTGTAGTCGCTGTGTTGAAATTTGTGGCTGATAATAATTCAATCTTTCCTTCCTGTTGCAGTTCTTTTAGCCAACTGGCGGTTTCGACATACCTGTGCACAGAATAGTCCCACCAACTGAACTGTACCATATCCAGGCGCTCCAATCCCAGTCGTCGTAGCGACCGATCAATAATTTTAGTGACGTAGGCTTTGTTGATGATCGGAAGGACATCGGCATCAGGAACAAATTTAGTAAGTACGCGCACCGGTTCTTTTGTATCGTTTTGGGCGCGCCATTCTTTTAAAAACTTTCCAATGAGCTCTTCTACTCCGGTGTAAATATCGGCGCAGTCAAACGTAGTGATGCCTGCCATTGTGAACGCAGTCATATCAGCGATTGGATCGGAAGTGACCATGGCGCGATGACCACTGCTCAGTTGCCAGCCGCCTTTAATGATCCTGGAAATGTGGAACCCAGGCTTAAGCTCAACTGTTGGAACGGAAGTGTTCAATCCTTCCATAACGTTTCCTCATTCATCGGTACAACGGTGGTGCTGTCCCGACGTATGGTTCTTTTTCCGGTTCGGCTTATTTTAAAGCGTGCTCCACAATGTGGATCCGGACAGGCGATGATATGGTCGGTCGACATCCAGTCGTGTGGATTCAATGGCCGCTGTTTGGTTGGCAATAGGGGAAGTAAGGCGGCAAGAGCGTACATGGAAAAGGGTTGATCGTTTACAAAATGGAGATTCTCACCCTTAACCTCAAAGGCAGTCCCAATTTTGTGACTACAGACAAATGGTTTCTCCCCTTCAATGACCTCCACTTTCAGGTCGTATAAATCAAAAGTTGGTTCGCTCATGTGTCGGTTTATTTTTTCACGAAGACGAGATATTGCCAGGGATCGAGTTTCAATGATTCAGAGGCCTTTAGGCTGTATTCCTTTCCTGTAAAGTAATCGCTGTAAGTTCCTTCAACCGATGCATCGCTCAGTTTCAATTCTGCCGGCTTGCCGGTAAAATTCAGAACTCCGATAACCATGTTGGTGTCTTTGGTTCTTTTGAAGGCATACACATCAGGACCGGAGTTGATGCGAATGGGTTGGCCGCCAAATTCACCCGCCCAGAGTGCAGGGTTCTCCTCTTTAAGGGTTGTCAACTGTTTGTAAAACGGCTGAAGATTGAGTGAGTCTTTCCAGCTGATGTTATCCTTTTCAAAAAACTTCAGGCGCTTGGCCAGACCAGCTTCTTGTCCGCTGTAGATCATCGGAATTCCATAGGCCGTAAAAATGAAGGTGGCGAATGTTTTATGCCCATCGCCGTATTTTTCAAACATCGTTCCTGACCAGGAGTTTTCGTCGTGGTTGGTAATCATGGTCATTCGGAAAGGCTTGCGACCGTATTCCTTCATGTCGCGATCAATCCAGGAAGCAACATCATCTGCCGTTTTCTTTCCAACGGCTACATCTTCCGTAATGTGCAGCAATTCCCAGGCATAGGTCAGGTCGAAGGTCAGGTGCATACGAGCACCATCCCACTCGGCCAGCCACAGCAGATCCTTAATCGGATCCAGTTCATTGCGAACCTCTTCCCAGAAATAAAGCGGTATTTCATGACCGGCGTGATCGCAACGGAAACCATCGATGTCGAATTCTGTAACCCAATATTTTAAGGCATCGATCATAGCTGCGCGGGTTCCAGGATTGGTGTGATCAAGTAAAGCAATATCGGTCCAGTCGGCTTCGTGCATAATGTTACCATCTTTATCACGGACGTAGAACTCTGGATGCTCAGTGATCCAAACATTGTCATACGAACTGTGATTTGGTACCCAGTCCATGATTACGGACATGCCAAGTTCATGGGCCTTGTTGACGAGATTTTTAAAATCTTCTGCAGTTCCGAATTCAGGATTTACGCCTTTGTAATCTTTTACCGAATAGTAACTGCCCAGCGGTTCTTTTCTATTTTTTTCACCGATAGGGTGAATGGGCATGAACCACAACATATCTACACCAAGGTCTTTGAGTCTTGGAAGATCTTTGGCAAAAGCATTGAAGGTTCCCTCCGGTGTGAACTGTCGAACGTTCACTTCATAAATGGTATATCCAGCTGCCATGGCAGGCCAGGTATCTGTGGTGGCAACCGGTGTGGAATCATTGGATTTCTGACAGCCGGTCAGGAATAAAATAATAAGTGCTAAGAGTGCTAGACGCTGTTTCATATAAGTATAGGTTATCGATTCGGTTTTGCTGGTCACGAATTTGCAGTAAAACCGAGTGTCTTCAAAATCAATCCGGACTAATCCCGGAGGGTGTCGGTAAACCGTGCATTGCAATGGTTTGCAGACGCTAGATTTATTGTAGGTTTGTCTGATTAAGGATGGAAAATTCTTTTGATGTAATTGTTTTAGGGGTCGGTTCCATGGGCTCCTCGGCCTGCTACCATTTAGCCAAAGCAGGTGTAAGGGTTTTAGGTTTGGAACAATCCACTATCGTTCATAACCAAGGTTCACATCATGGTCAAAGCCGGATAATACGTCAGGCTTATTTTGAGCATCCGGATTACGTCCCTCTATTGAAACGGTCTTATCAGCTTTGGCAAGAGCTATCTGTAGAATCGGGAGAACAATTGTATACCGAGACTGGACTCCTCTATGCCGGTCGTGCGGAAGGTGCATTAATGAGGGGTATCCATGAATCAGCTGATCAATATGGATTGATGATTCGTTCCGGAGCTGCCCGTCAAATGGCCTTAGACTATCCAGTACTTGTTCTGCCCGATCAATTCGAAGTAATTATTGAACCTGGCGCCGGATTTTTATTCCCTGAAAAGTGTATTCGGACCTATACTTCCCGTGCGCAGTCGCATGGTGCCACCATACGAACCAATGAAAAAGTTTTGGGGTGGAAGTCTCATGCTACTGGAATAGAGGTGAAGACAATAACTGGAACATATTCTGCTGATCGACTGGTGATTACCGCTGGTCCTTGGGCTTCGCATTTTTTGCCCGGAATGGATAAGCAGCTCAGGGTTACCCGCCAAACTGTTTTTTGGATTGATGTCAAAAATCCGGAGCGATTTACGGCAGATCGTTTTCCATGTTGGCTGGCCGAACATGAGGATACCGGTGAATTTTTTTATGGATTTCCCTTGTTGACGGAATCTCAGTACGGACCACCACAAGGTTTGAAGATTGCTCAACACAATCCTGGGCATCCAGCAGATCCTGATGCGGTTGATCGCACAGTTACGGATGCCGAGCGTGAACACATGCGAACGATAGTGGAGAAATTTTTTCCGGGTCAGTTTGCGGGTTTTCGGCACGATCAGGTTTGTCTATACACGTATTCTCCTGATGAGCATTTTATCATCGATGTGCTGCCCGGTACTCCACGAGTGGTTTATGCGGCAGGGTTTAGCGGTCATGGTTTTAAGTTTTCTTCTGTAGTTGGTGAAGTGCTTGCAGATTTGGCTTTAAAGGGTAGATCCGAACAACCTGTTGGATTTTTGTCTGCTCAGAGATTTCGCTAATTATTTGATCAAAGGTTTGGGGGTCCTGTGGCTAGATTGTTTCTTTGCCCCGTGCATTTTTTCTCCTTTTTAGCAATAGTTGGTTTCCTGTCGTTTTGTCCGTTAATGGCTCAGGAAAGCACTGATGGTCCAGTAGCTCTATATGAGAAAAAGCTAGCCGGTTCTCAGCAACTGTATAATGGAACGGAATATAAAATGCACCGTTCCCGAAATGGTGAGCATCCATTCTTTCTTTCTGATAAATACATTGTAGGAACATTGAATTACGACGGAGTCAGGTATCCTTCTGTTCCCATGTATTTTGATATCGCCAAAGGTCAGCTCGTCACTCCCTACTATTACGACGGAACCTGGATGGTCTTTATCAATGAGCTTATATCTGGATTTGAACTTCAGGGACATCAGTTTCACTATGTTCGCGATTCCATTGAAAACCTTTCTACTCCCGGGTTTTTTGAAGTGCTCTATGATGGAAAGCTGAAGCTCTATTTGAGACACACTAAGGCTTTTCAGGAGATTATTGAGGGTACAGAAATTCATGCAGCGTTTCGAGAATCGCAGGAGTATTTTCTCGTCCGCGGTGGAAGGGCTATCCGGTGGAGTGAAGGAGAACGAATTCCATCACTGCTCAAAGATAACCAGGCTGACTTGCGGGTTTTTTTAAGAAAGAATCCGAAAGCTGGCAAAGTCGATCTCATCCGTTTTGCTGAATCTTTAATTGACTAGAACGAGCATGAAAGCGGTACTGAGCATTCTTTTTTTAGTGGTAGGATTTTCGCTTCATGCACAACAACCGGTTTCGCTGGAACTGTCCAATGCTACATTCAGCACGTTCATTGAAGCCATTGAAAATCAGTCTCCTGTCCACGTTTATTACGATCAGCGTCAAATTGATACCATTCGTGTAACAGTTTCTGTTCGTAATGTTCCAATTCGTGAGGTGCTACTCCAGGTTTTAGGTGACCCGGAATGGCATGTGGTGCAGGATTCTAAAAATAATTTTTTTCTCAGCTGGAGAAGAACCATCCTTACTTCATTGCCTTCAGGTTTGATTTCTGGAATGACAACAGAGGATTCAGAGGCTGATCTATCGGCCTATGGTCGCAAGAAGTCAGGTGATCAGCAACCTGAAAAGGTGGTGGTATTGGGTAAGCCGACCCGCCGCCTCGGAGGAGAGGCCACCATAACCGGTGTTGTACGGGATGCACTCACCGGTGAACCGCTGAGTGGTGTAGCTGTTTTTCAGCAAGAACCACTTGTCGGCACAACAACGGATGCGCTTGGTGAATATGCTATTCGTCTAGGTAAGGGAAAGAGAATTCTGCTTGTTCAAAGTGTTGGTATGAAAACGGCTCGTAGAACGGTAATGCTTTATGAGGATGGTAGGATGGATGTTGAGCTGGAAGAGGAGGTCACTGCCCTAAAAGATGTGGTTGTAAATGCCGCTCGTGATCAGGCGGTTCAAGGTGTTCAAATGGGTAAGGAAAAACTCGACATCAAATCCATGAAGCAGCTTCCCATGGCTTTGGGCGAAACGGATGTATTAAAGTCTGCACTGGCCTTACCTGGTGTTCAAAGCGTAGGAGAGGGAGCTGGTGGATTGAATGTGCGGGGAGGTGCTTCAAATCAAAATCTTGTGCTCTTTAACGGGGCAACCATTTACAACCCTTCCCACCTATTTGGATTTTTCTCAACGTTTAATCCGGATGTTGTAAAAGATCTTGAATTGATTAAAAGTGGTTTGGAGGCAGACCGTGGCGGACGCTTGTCTTCCGTTTTTGATGTATCCTCCAGAGAAGGAAATTTGAAAAAGTTCACAGCCACCGGCGGGCTTAGTCCGATTACCGGTCGAATTACTCTGGAAGGTCCGATTATTAAGGAAAAAACTTCGCTACTGGTTGGTGGACGATCATCTTACTCCGATTGGATTTTAAAACGATTGGATTCGGAGGAATTCAACGGAAGTACTGCAAACTTCTATGATGCCAACATGCATTTAAGTCATAAAGTGGATGACAACGACCAGCTTTCAGTTTCTGCGTACAGCAGCCGCGATGGATTTCGATTGAATTCCGATACAACCTATCGCTATGGTGATCGAAATGCTTCAGTGAACTGGCTTCACCGTTTTAAAAACGGAAATTTCTCTGAAGTGATTGCTGCTTTTAGTCGCTATGATTTCTCCATATCCAGCAAAGAAAACCCTGTTAATGCGTTCCGATTCCGTTATGCGATTGAACATGGTCAGCTGCGTAGCGGATTGAGTTGGATTCTGAATTCAAGGCATACGTTATCGGCAGGAATTCAGTCTGATTATTACCGACTTAATCCTGGGGTATTTGAGGGAATCGGTGGGACTTCGGTTGTTGAAAAAGATTTCCAGCAACAAGAAACTGCTCTTGAAATGGCGGCTTATGTCGGAGATAATTTCGAAGTATCCAATAAATTATCAGTGTATGCCGGTATTCGGTTCTCCTGGTACGGATTGCTTGGTCCTAAGGATGTTATCCAATATAAGCCGAATGCGCCTGTTGAAACCTCATCTATTATCGACACGCTGTCCTACGCTTCAGGTTTGATTCAGACTTATCAGGGAATTGAGCCAAGATTGAATCTTCGCTATCTGCTCAATCCACAAACTTCAATAAAATTTAGTTTAGGCCGTACGCGGCAATACTTGCAGATGCTCTCCAACAATACGGCCATTGCTCCAACCGATCTGTGGAAGCTCAGCGATTCCTACATCCGCCCTCAAATTGCAGATCAAATTAGTCTCGGATGGTTTAAAAATGCCGGTGCGGCTTTTGAAATTTCTGTGGAAGGTTATTATAAATTCCTTAAAACGGCCACTGATTTTCAGAATGGTGCTGTTTTATTTCGAAACGATCATATTGAAACAGAGGTCCTGAATGCTCAAGGCAAGGCCTATGGGGTTGAATTTTTAGTTCGGCGTTCTACCACTCGATTGAGCGGTTGGCTTAGTTATACCTGGTCACGTTCCTTTTTACGAACAACCGGGTCCGATTTTGTGGAAAAGGTCAACAACAATACCTGGTATCCCAGCAACTTTGATAAACCACACTCCGTCAATTTTGTCAGCAATTATAAATTTAACCGCCGTATTAATGTATCCTGGAATCTGACCTATAGCACCGGTCGTCCGATTACATTGCCTGTGGCTCGTTATACGCTTGATGGTGGAGGGCGGCTGGAGTATTCCGATCGAAATGCGTACCGGATTCCGGATTATTTTCGTTCCGATCTGGCCATCAACTTTGAAGGTAATCACCGCATTCGAAAACTGGCGCATAGTTCCTGGTCACTTTCGATTTACAATCTAACTGGTCGCCGAAACGCCTACTCCGTTTTCTTCCGAACCGAAGGATCAGAAATCAAGGGATATAAACTCAGCATATTTGGTCAGGCCATTCCAACATTAACCTGGAATTTCAAGTTATGAGGAGACTGATTTTCATATTTATTGGAGTAATCTTCTCTAGTCTCATTGGCTGCCTGGATCCTTATGAACCTCCGGTAACCAAAGAGTCTGCTGATTTTTTAGTTGTTGATGGACAAATCAACGCTACTGACCAAGTGGTTACCGTAACCGTCACACGCGGTGTACCATTGAACTCGGACGAATCCAATCCTGCCGTATCAGATGCTACTGTGCGTATTAAAGATTCCTCAGGTACAACGACAAGTTTAATCCCTCAATCTCCAGGTAGCTATCAGATTTCGACGTTTCTACCGTTGGACCGGGAATACAAACTGTTGATTGATTTACCTGATGGTAAGGCTTTTGTTTCTGATTGGATCACCCTTCAACAAAAATTTTCCATCACCGATCTGAGGTGGGAAGCTGATGAAGAGAATTTGAAATTTTTTGTTAGTACCAGTGCCAACGCAGAAGGTAAGGGGCCTTATTATTTCCGTTATGGTTATGAGGAAACCTATGAATACCGAAGTGTATTTGCTTCGGATTGGAAGTTGGAAGGACCGAGTCCCATTTACCGGACTCTGGAGGAGAATATTTCTACGTGTTGGATGACAAAGAAATCATCTTCTGCATTGCTAGCCTCCACGGAAGGTTTGACTCAAAACATTATTTCAGACTTTAATGTCCTTCGTATCCCCAGAGGCGATCGTCGATTGTGGTTTGGTTACAGTATTTTGGTAAAGCAATTTGCCATTGATCAACGAGCTTATGATTACTGGGAAAAATTGAGGAAGGTTTCCGAATCGTTGGGTGGACTTTTTGATCCCATTCCTTTTTCGGTCTCTGGAAATATCTATCCGGATACCAATATGGATGGTGAACCCGATGCTCCAGACGATAATTCTAATCGTGTTTTAGGATATTTCAGTGGAGGGGAAGTATCCAGTCTGCGTATCAATGTTCGTAATTTCGAATTGCCATTTGGATATTACTTAAGTCCTGCTACCAATTGTTTAGAGGCATACGTAGAAATTGGCAATCTGCAGTCCATAATTGGGCGTGATATCAATTTAACCCGTGCCCAATACGAAGGGTTGGCTATAGTTGGTTTTTATTATGGTATTCCTGCCTGCACCGACTGTCGTCTGGAAGGCGGTACACCGTTAAAACCTTTTTTCATGAACTGAGTATGCCGGCAGCCAATACCATAGCGATGCGATTTTTGTTTGCTTTGAGCCTGGTAACTTCTGTTGCTGTGGCGCAACAAGGACCTGCGGAAGCCTTACAGAAGTATTCAGCATCACGTCCCGGTGAGAAAATTTTTGCGCACCTGAGTCAGTCTGATCTGATTACAGGAGAGCTTTTATGGTTTAGTCTTTTTGTAACAGATGCACAATCCCATCGTCCGTCAGCCTTAAGCAAAATGGCTTATGTGGAATTGTTAGGTCGTGATAATAAAGTCGTATTGCAGGATAAAATTATCATCGATGGAGGTTCCGGATATGGTT
>Ga0068872_10002000_pt1 | contig 16186 bp, 8 predicted proteins | sample NOAtaG_7_FD_66441 | JGI IMG/M metagenome (GOLD analysis project Ga0068872, IMG submission 66441) | Freshwater lake microbial communities from Lake Erie, under a cyanobacterial bloom - NOAA_Erie_Diel1S_2200h metaG | ecosystem: Environmental > Aquatic > Freshwater > Lake | place: USA: Ohio, Lake...
CACAAGCCATGGCTCGAGGAAGATGCGGAGGCACTCGCCGAAGCCGAGTTTCGCGGGCCGACCGCCCACATACACGGCGATCGGGCAGAATGCGGCCCAGACAACCGCGCTTGCAATGCCGAGCGCGAGAGCCTTGCCGGCGTAGTCGTCGGTCGGCAATCCGATCGACGACGCAAGCGCCAGCGCCGTCGGGCCACCGAACTGCACTCCGAGGATGAACGCGACGAGCGCGGTCCCCAGTTGCGCAAGCTGGCAGGCGAGATACGCGCGGAACCTGCCCTGCGCCTTGAGCAGCGCGATCGCGGGAGAGGAGACGAAGACGAATGCCTGCGCCACGCTCAGCACGGCGAAGATGGCGATCGATCCCGTCCACTTCGGCGGGAACAGGAGATGGAAGACGGGCACCGCGATGACCGCCTGCACGAGCGAAAGCGGAACCGCGATCGCCGAGAGCAGGCGGGTCGCCCTGAGGAATCCGCCGATCTGCCGTACGGCGTCCTCGCGCACATGCGCGAAGATCGGCTGCAGCACCGATCCGATCTGCCCGGCGATCACGGTGTTCGCCTGGATGGCGTAGGTCGCCGCCAGCACGAACAGTCCGACCTCCGTCTCGTTCGTGGCGAATCCGAGCACCACGATCTCGAGCGCGAGGAGGATGTTGTTCACGTACTGGCCGAGACCCGCGACCATGAAGCGGCGCGTGATGGGCCGCACTTCCTCGCGGTGGACGGTCAGGTCGATGCGTGCGCGCACACGCCGCCAGTAGAAGAACCCTCGGAGCGCGAGCGCGGCGATCGGCGGAACTGTCAGCGAAAGAGGACCAGCGCCGAAGTACGCCATCACGAGCGATCCGACCGTCGCCGCGAGCATCACGCTGCCATCGATGATCGCGATCCGCCGGTACTCGAGGTCCATGCGGATGCGCGCGTTCGCAACCGCCAGCACCGCGTCGGCGAGAGGCCGGGTCGCGGCCACCGCGATCAGAAGGGCGAGGCCGGCGCGGCCGTCGATCCGCTCGAAGGGATTCGCGAGACCCGCGAGGACCACGAACATCGCGAATGCCGCGATCCACATCACGAGGTTCGCGGCGCCGGCGACACGGTCGAATCGCCGCTGCTCGGCGAGCAGCACGTCGCCCATCACCGGCGTCGGCACGATGAACACGAACACGACGACGTTCACCACGAAAAAGGCGATGCCGTAGTCGTCCGGAGACAGCATCCGCGCGAGCAGCAGCCCCGCGAGCACCGTGGCGAGCTTGTTGAGGACCGTCTGGGCCGTCATCCACGCGGAGCCGTGGGCGGCGGCGGAGGCATAGCCCCGCGGCCCTTCCCCGCGCTCTTTGGCGGATTCCGGATCCATCGACGTCAGGCGCGGACGAGCCGCGCCCCCATCTCGCCCTCGAACGGCCTCAGCGCGTCGCGGGTGTCGACGCAGAGCTTCGCGTTCTTCGCGATCACGCCGTAGTCGACCTTCGAGTGGGCGGTCGAGATGAGCACGCAGTCGTAGGACGCGATCGTCTTCGCGTCGTAGGAGACGGATGTCATCTTGAGGTCATGCTTGCGGCCGGCCCAGGTCGCGGGCACGAGCGGGTCGTAGTAGTCGACCTGCGCGCCATGATGCTTGCAGAGCTCGATGAGTTCGAACGAAGGGCTCTCGCGCACATCGTCGATGTCGGCCTTGTAGGCGAGACCCACGACAAGGATCCTGGAACCCTTCATGGGCTTTCCGTGATCGTTGAGCGCGCGTGCGGTGCGGTCGACAACGTAATGCGGCATGGATGTGTTGATCTCGCCCGCAAGCTCGATGAAGCGGGTCGAGTGGCCGTACTCGCGCGCCTTCCACGTCAGGTAGAACGGATCGATCGGAATGCAGTGGCCGCCGAGGCCGGGGCCTGGGTAGAACGGCATGAAGCCGAACGGCTTCGTGCTGGCCGCGCGGACGACTTCCCACACGTCGATGTCCATCGCGTCGAGCACGACCTTCATCTCGTTCACCAGCGCGATGTTGACCGCGCGGAAGATGTTCTCGAGCAGCTTGGCGCTTTCGGCGACCTCCGCGCTCGAGACCGGCACGACCGTGGTCACGCCCTTGCGGTAGACCGCGGCCGCGAGTTCCGTCGAGACGGCGTCGAGGCCGCCGACCAGCTTTGGAATCGTGCTCGTCGAGTGCGACTTCCGGCCCGGATCCTCGCGCTCGGGGCTGAATGCGCCGAACACGTCGCGGCCGACCTCGAGGGTCTTCGCGCGATCGCCGGCGGCTTCCATGATCGCGGGCATCATGTCGTCGCGCGTCGTGCGCGGATACGTCGTCGACTCGAGGATCACCAGCTGTCCGGCGCGGAGCGTCTTGCCGATCGCCTTGGCGGTGTCGAGGATGTAGGAGATGTCCGGCTCCCAGTGCTTGCCGAGCGGCGTCGGCACGCAGACGATGATGACGTCCGCCTCGCCGAGACGGCTGAAGTCCGTGGTGCCCTCGAAACGCTTGGAATCGCGGAGCGTGGTGATGAGCTCCGCGCCAAGGTGCACGAGATAGTTGCGGCCGGCCTTGATCGCATCGATCTTCGACTGGTCGATGTCGAATCCGAGGATCGGCAATCCGCCCTGATGGAGGGCGTGCGCGAGCGGCAAGCCGACGTATCCGAGCCCGATCACGCCGACCTTGGCCTGGCAGTTGTTGATGCGGGCGAGGAGATCGGCTGCGACTGGATTCATAGCGGATGACATGGTGGCACCGGGTGGAATGCGGGTCTACGGCTGTGGATGACCGATTGATCGGTCGAATCGGGTGATTTGCAACGGATTTGTCAGCCCTGCACGGCAAGCCGGGGCTTCTGCTCGGCATCGGGCCTCGCCGACGGAAGCGCGGTCGGGGTCTCGCGCAGCCCGCTGGCGGAGTGGTTCTCGCGCGAAAGCGCATCCATGCACATGGTCCAGGTCTCGCGCTCGTAGCGGAGGATCCGGAGCACGTCGTCGACGGCGCCGATGTCCCGGGTCGAGCTCGCCTTCACAAGAGACGTATAGAGGAAGGTGTAGACCGCCGCCACGTTCTTGCAGAGTTCAGGCGCGACCTCCGGCCGGAGCGAGCTCACGAGCTCGAGGAGAATCGCCTGCGCGCGGCTTGTGCCGGTGTAGGCCATCTCGTAGTCGCGGGCTTCATACCCGCGTCGGGCCTGTTCCGTGAAGCGGATCGCGCCGTCGATCAGCATGAGCCGAAGCTCCGCCGGCTTCGCGGTCATGACCTTGGTTCGGAGATAAGCGTCAGGTGCACTCTGAGACATCTGGTACATCGCTTGTCAGATCGGTCGGTTGATGCCCCGACTTTGATTCCGGCGCCCCGGCTTCTAGAAACTCATCGCAGGAAGCGAGGAGAGTGCCGACTGCTGGGACTGCACGCGGGCAATGGACCGCTCCATGGCCGCGAACTGACGCTCATAGCGCGCGCGCTTCGACTCGATCCGCGCATCCACGGCGGAGATGCGCTTGTTCAAGGCCTCGATCTGCTTCTGGAAGTTGCGGTCGGCCTGCGTGACGGTGCCGTCCACGGTGTTCGTGATCCGCTGCAGCAACTGGTCGACCATGTCGCCAAAGCCAAGCTTGCTGTACGTGGTGCGCGTCTCCGACGCGACGGTCACTCCGGGGACCGATGAAGTCGATGTGACCGCCTGTACCTCGAAAGCCGTGAATGCCTCGGCAACAGCGGCTGGATTCGCGTCGAGCTGGGCACGCAGCCGGTCCTCGTCCATGACAAGCAGGCTCTTCGCACCCACCTTGATGCCAAGCTGCGTCAGCGACGTGATCGACCCATCGACGCCGCGGGCGCGCGATTGCACGGTGGTCAGCAGCTGCTGTCGCACGATCGAGACGGTGGAGTTGCCGAACAGCGGCCCCTTCACGCGGGTGGTCGAGTCGTACTTGTCGTAGTCGGCGATCTTCGTGATCACGTCGTTGATCGACTTCACCCACGCCTGCACCGCGGCCACCATGCCGTTTCGATCGTCGGCGACCTCGACCGTCGCGGCGCCTGTCTTCTTCACGGTGACCTGAAGGCCCGAGAGGATGTCCTCGAACGTGTTGGTGCTGCTGGTGAAGATGAACGGGCTCTCCGAGACGACTCCGCCACCGAGCACGATGGCGGCATCGCGGCCCTCGGAGGTCCGCGCGAGACCGAGGTCGGTGCCTGCCGACTCGATCAGCAACTGGCCTCGGCTGCCGGCGACCTGCGACGTGAGGCTCATCCGGAACGGATTCGCACCTGTGCCCGAGTTGATCACCGACGCATTGATCCCGATGTTCGCCGACTTGATCTTCGAGATGATGTCGTTGAGCGTGTCGGTTGCGGCGAACGAGACCGTCCGCTCGAACGAGCCGTCGATGTCGTCGCCCGGGCTGGCGGCGGTCTTCACCAGGCCAAGCGACTTCGCGACGGTGCCGCTCGTGTCCTTGACGGTCATGCCCTGAGCGGGCGTTCCGGTGTTCGTATCGACGAGCAGGATGCCGTCGCCGCTGTCGTTGAGCCGCGCCTCGACGAAGAGACCGCGCGAGTTGATCTCGCTGATGACGTCGTAGACCGTGAGGTCGCTCGTGTCGATGTCGATCGTGCCGCTGACTCCGGCCGAGTCCGTGATCGTGAAGATTCCGGTGCCCGTGCCGCGGCCGAAGTTCAGGCTCGACAGCGACGTCGCGAGCGAGATGTACTGCCGATCGAGATCCTCGCCTCGCAACTGCGACGCCGTCGCGTTGCCCATGATCCCAAGCTGCTTCGCTCCGGGGCCGCTGAATGCGATGTCTCCCGTTCCCCCGCTCGAGTCGCTTGCCACGATGGATCGCCCATTTTGGCCAAGCGAGAGCGTCACCGACACGTTGTTGGCCGCGGCTTCGGCATTGATGCCGCGAAGCAGCGCGTCCAACGTGTCGTACGCGGCGAAGTTCGAGAAGTTGAACGTGTTTCCGCTCCGGTCCGTCACGTTCATCGCGACGCCCGCAGCGATACCCTTGCCACCATTGAGGTTCGCGGTGCGCACGGTGCTGACACCAGCCGAGATTCGCGAGCCCTCGACGGAACCCGTGCCCGTCAGTCCCAGGATTCCGAGATCGCGGGCCGTGCGCTCTCCGACGGCGGTTCCGAAGCTCGAGCCGTCGACCGTTCCGGCGAGCACGGCGATGCTCTGGCCGTCTGTCGACACGAGGCGAAGGCCGGTTCCTGCGGTGTTGATCTCGACGCGGACCTTTCCGAGCGTCTGCTCGAAGATCCGGTCCGCGACATCCTGCACCGTCGCTGCGCGTGGCTTCGACACCCGGTTCGGAATCGCGCTGCCAGTGATCGTCGCGGGTCCGGTCGTGATCGCGCCGGTGAAGATGCCGAGATCCTTCGCGGCCTTGTCGCCGTTTGGACCAGCGGCAAGCACCTTCACTGGGTTCGCGCCACCAAGCGTGTCGGCGAGGTTGAATCCGGTGCCGTCCGCACGAAGCGACAGCACGACGGCGGTGCTGCTTCCCAGCACTTGGCTCAGGCGCGCATTGACGCGGCTGACGAGCTCACCGACGGTCGTCACGGCGGGAGTGGTGACTTCGCCATCCACGACGACTGCGCCGAGGTTGACCCCGACGCTGACACCTGTCGAGGTGACCACGGTGAAGTCGTCGGCGTCGGTGTTGTTGATCCGCACGCCGACGCCGTTGTTGAGATCGCTCAGCTTCGACGTCGCGGTGATCGGGAGATTGGTGCGGCCAAGGTCGATGTCGTACGTCGTGGCGCCGTTCGTGATGCGGAAGTCGGTGGTGACATCGCGGACCAGCACGCCGTTTCCATCGTTGAGATCGGCGAGCGTGGCATCCATGCTCAGCGTGCCGAGCCCATCGCCCGTGATGACGGACGACGCGACCGACTTGGCGATGCCGAGCCGTGTGCCGATCGTTCCACCGCCCACGTTCGTCACGCTGAACTGTCCGCTTCCCCCGCTTGAGTCGCGGAGCACCAGCGCTTCGTTCTCGATGCTCGCGACAACGGAAACCGACTCGCTCTCGTTGATCTTCGTCACGATGTCGTCGAGCGTCACCGCGGAAGCGAGGTCGATGGTCGCCGATTGGCCGGCGCGGTCCGTCACCTTGATCGAGCCTTGTCCGACGCCCTGCCCTCCGCGGAGGGAGTTGAGGATCTGCGAGCGGGCGATCGCCGCGTCTCCGAACTCGAACGTCATCGAGGTGACTCCGAGCGGCGTCGCGTCGCGGCTGGTGAAGCCGCGAGAAAGCACTTGGCTGGTCGATGAGAGACGGCTGACGTTGAACGCGTAGTTGCCGGAAGGCGTGCCGGCCTTCGCGGTCGCCGCAAGCACGGACTCGTCGTTCGACTTCGCGGTCATCTGCTCGAACACGCGGCCGAGGCGGAACTTCGTCGATGCCGATCGAATCGCGAGTAGCCGGGCGTTCACGTCGAGGAGCGCCGTCTTCGAGCCCTGCGTCCGGGTGATCTGCGTCTGGAACGGCGTCTTGGCACGGGCATCGATCGCGAGCAACTGCTCGATGATCGCGCTGGTGTTGATGCCGCTGGCAAGCCCGACGCCTGATGAGATTCCCGACATGGCTACCTCCGCCTTGCGAGCAACGTGATGCAAGGCGCATGCCAGCGCCAGCGCTCACGCTGCGTCGTTCATCGGCAGATTGGACGGCAAGCCTTGGGAGGTGTCCGAGAGGGAGGCAAAGTGCGCAGGTTTGGCGTAGTTCCAGCGCGGACGGTCGAGCCCTCGCCTGCGCAGTTCAAGCATGTCGCCGGCCCAGGTCAGCAGAATGCGCTGGAACTTGCGCTCGGCAAGGGCCACCTGACGCACGCACTCGCATGGATCGACCTGCTGATTTGCGTGTTTCGGGTCCGTCATTCGAGGCGCCTCAGCAGGGTCGAAGCAGGGTTGCGGTCAAACCGCTGAGCCGACATCGGCAGAGCGACCCCCCCGCTGAACCTCACCGTTGCGAATACGCAACGTCGGCCAAACCTGCCTGCTGTGGTACTGCGCAGGAAGACCAACGCCACCTGCGCACCGCCAAAGGCGCATCACGGAATGCCCGATCTACGTCGGGCTTCCCCTAAGTCTCTATATAACAATCACATACGACTTGGATCAAATCCGAGACGCTGCATGAGGCCGTCGAACTGGTCAAGGCTGTAGAAGTCAAGAACGAGTCGTCCTGACCCTTTCTTGCGGCCGAGTTGAATGGCGACTCGAGTCCCTAGGTGCTCGGCAAGCTTGCGCTCTAGGTCTGCGGCGTTCGCGCTCCGAGGTGACTTGTCCGTTCGAGAGGGAGCAGCCCCCGCCACTGTGGTCCCATCCGGACGTTGGACATGCTGGATCCTGCGCTCAAGTTCGCGAACAGACCAGTCCTGCTTGATTGCCCGTTCAGCCATTGAACGACGCACCGAGAGGTCGGTCAGTGCCAACAGCGCCTTGCCGTGGCCTTGGGACAACGAGCCTGCGCGAACGAGTTGTGCGGTTGCGGTATCTAGGTCGCTCAGTCGGAGCATGTTCGTGACCGAAGCTCGGTCAAGGCCGACTCGATCGGCGATCACCTGGTGGGTCAAACCAAAGTCTGTCGCCAATCGACGGAGCGCGATGGCCCGATCCATCGGGTTCAGGTCCTCGCGCTGAACGTTCTCAATCAGCGCAAACTCCGCTGAAGCCTGATCGTCTAGGTCGCGCACGATTGCCGGTATGACGGTCAGCCCCAGCAACTTGGCGGCGCGCCATCGCCGTTCGCCGGCAATCAGTTCGTAACCACTTGGCGCGGGCCGAACCACGATCGGCTGCATGAGGCCCGCCTGTCGAATCGAACTCGCAAGACCACGGATCGACTCCTCATGGAAGTCTGTTCGCGGCTGCCGCTGATTCGGCTTGATATGTTCCACGTGGATCTCGACGATGCCCTGAGGAGTTGGGGCGCCCTTCTCATCTTCGGACTGTGCCTGCGTTGGCCGGGATGCAGAACCCTCTCCTGCCGGTGGACCATTGAAAACAGGACCAGCCGGGAGCTTCTGGGCCCCCTGTGCCACGGGAACCTGCTCCTGCATTGATCTGGGAGTCGTCGTGTCTTCGGCCGACACAGCCATGCCGGAAGCAACGGGCTGAGCTGGTGGGATGCGGATCTGAACAGGCGATCCAAGGAGCGCACTCAGCCCTCGTCCGAGCTTCTTCGCCGACGACTTTCCTGCTGAACCCGACTGCTGCGACTCAGACATGCTGCCTCCTGATAAACCATGCACAATCTGCATTCCGCGTGGTGTCCGACCATCGCGGCGCTCATCATAACTTCGAGATCGAACATGCCTTGGACCTCGCGGCCATTTGCGTGTGAATCATGTTCCACGAGGAACACACATCGCTGATCGATGTTCCACGGGGAACTAACAAGATGTTCCACGGGGAACGTGATTATAGGACGCTTATCGTCTCGGTATGGGCTTGTCCCGCTCATCCCCGCCAGTCGACGAACCAAAGCCGCTGCGGCCGACGCTCATCATCGTCATGCTCGCCTTGATCGCCCATGGTGCCGCGATCTGGTGCGGCTGGATCTGGGACGACGACTCGTACGTGACGGCAAACTCTGTCGTTCAATCCCCTAGTGGTTGGTTGACTGTTTGGATTCCCGGAGCGACTCCGCAGTACTACCCATTGGTGTTCCTCGGCTTCTGGGTCGAGCATGCGCTCTTCGGACTGGATCCACTCTGGTTCCATCTCATCAACGTACTCATGCACGCGTCAAGTGCCGCGCTGCTCTTCACGATCCTGCAGCGGCTCGGCGTGAAACATGCGTTCTGGATTGCCGCCATCTTCGCGGTGCATCCCATGGGCGTCGAGAGCGTTGCCTGGGTGACCGAGCGAAAGAACGTGCAGTCGATGCTCTTCGCACTGCTCGCCATCCGTTGCTTCCTGCCGGTCGCGATGGAGGAGCGGGAACGCGGTGCAGCCGCATGGGTGAAGTCATTCGCATTCTTCGTCGCGGCGTTGCTCTCGAAGACAACCGCCGTGTTCGTCGCGCCATGCCTTGTCGTCATCCTGCTGTGGAGACGGAGAAGCCTTGACGCCGGTCTGGTGGTGCGGATTGCTCCGTTCTTCGTCGTGGGCGCCTCGCTCGGCCTCTTCACGGCATCGCTCGAGAAGACGCACGTGGGTGCGGTGGGAAGCGACTTCGCGATCTCTCTGTTGGATCGCCTGCAGCTCTCCGGCATGATCGCGGCCTTCTACCTGAAGTCGTTCGTGATGCCGATCGAACAGATCTTCATCTATCCGCGGTTCACTCCGGACTCGACCGATCTCGTCAGATGGTTGCCGACGTTCGCACTTGCGGGCTTGCTCGGCTGCGCGATCTGGTGGTGGCGGCGATCGCGTGCGCCGCTGCTCGTCATGCTGTGGGGTGGAGCCGCGCTGTTCCCTGCTCTTGGCTTCTTCGACGTGTGGCCATTCCGATTTTCGTACGTCGCCGATCACTTCGCATACGCCGCGATGCCATGTCTCGCGACGGCCCTCGTCGCTTCGATCGCCTCGATTCCAGCCGCAGCGCGCGGCGGGGGGCGGATCGGCATCCCTGTCGGACTCTGCACCATCTTCGTGCTTGTGCTGCTCTCGATCCGTGCGATACCCAAGTACGAGTCGGAGGAGACGCTGTGGCTCGACACGCTCGAGCGCAACCCCGCGGCCTGGATTGCGGCCAACAACCTCTCGACGATCAGTTTGTCGCAAGCGGCGCAGCGGCTCGAGCAGGGGAGGCGCGAGGATGCGCTGATTCTCGCTCGGCAAGCGCTCGACTATGCGACGCGGGCAGGGGAGTTGAAGCCCGACGAGTTCACCAATGCGTTCAACCGAAGCGAGGCGCATCGCCTGCTCGGCGCACGCGAGGCATCGCTCGAGGAGATCGAGCGCGCGGCGAGACTTGCACCGGAACTGTTCGACGTGCAGTGGACGCGCGGCAGGGCGCTCGCCGCGGTCGACAGACTCGATGATGCACGCTCGGCGTTCCGGAGAGCCATCGGGCTGGCGCGCACGACGTCGGAGTCGTTGAGCGCGCATCGCGAGCTGATGCGGGTTGCCATCAGGCAGGGGAGCCTTGACGAGGCGATCCATGCATGCGAGGAGATCGTCGCGCTTGCGCCGGACGATGCCGAGATGATCGCGAACCTTGGTTCGTTGCTCGGCGCCACTGGACGCAAGGAAGAGGGACGTCGCATGCTGCTGCGCGCCGTCGAGTTCGGACGGGTGGGCTTCTCCGGCGATGAAGCGTGGATCGCGGCACGCGTCGGATACATCCGCGCGGCGATCGCAACGACGCCGGGCGGCGAGGAGGCGGCGCGGGCGAAGTCGATTGCCGCCGAGCTCGTGAAGGGCTCCCAAGGCGATCCGTTCGCGCGGTATCTCGAGCTCGCGCTCGCACTTGCGCTTGGAGACGCTTCTGCGCGCGGACGACTTCTCGAGCTCGGCGACAGCGCGCGAGCGAGCGGCAACGCCGCGCTTGCGGAGGAAGTCGGCCGCTTTCTGTCGACGGAGACGCTCGACGATGGGCGTGCGCAGTAAGATGACGGCGTCCAGCATGGCTGGACACGCGCACGGTTCCGAAAGCGGTGTGAATCCGCTACGAAGGCGTCACCGTGAGGCGCACAGCAGGGCTGTGCGATCAAGTCGGGTCGAGTCCCGTGCGCGTCGATTTCCTGCCTCCGCTCCTGAGGCATGGTGCGAACGTGCGCCCGATCGTCTTCGATCCGGCCCATGCGTCTCTCCATGCGCAAGGGGATCCTCCTCGGAGGCGGCTTTTGCACCGTCGCGTCGGAGGCGCGATCGACCGCGGCCGCTCATGCCGCGGGACAGGAGATTCGCATGAGGTCATTTGCATTGTCGGCTCTGGTGTCTTCGCTCGCAGGGTTGCTCGCGGCAACGTCCGCCGCATCGGCGGACTTCGTCGGCAACTACACCGTCGGGACCGGAGCGAGCACCAGCCAGCTCCAGTTCGACTTCACGAACGGAAACACCTACCTCTACACCGTCCGCTACGACGGATCGCTCCGGGGCGACGATCTCTTCGCGATCGTCGCGGCGGCGCAGCCAGGCTTCTTCTCGTACCAAGTCGTCAACTTCAGCTTCGGAGACGCGCTGTTCGCAGTGACGATCGGAGCCGACTCAGACGCTGGATTCGGGACTCCGCCGCTCTATCTCGACTACTGGCACTACTGGACACGGGCATCCGATCAATCTGCGTGGGCAAGCTCGAACGTCGGCTTCGCGGACCGGATCGTGTCGGATGGGAGCTGGGATGGCTGGGTGTTCAACTCCGACGCGGCACCCGCCGCGATCCCAGCACCCGCTGCCGGTGGGCTGATCGTCGGAGCGGCTGCCGTCGCACGGCGGCGACGGCGCTGAGCGGTGCAGGGCGGACGGCGTGGGCACGCGGCCGCCCGCGCGATCGCGGTCACTTCAGCGTCTTCAGATACGCGACCACGTCGCGGATCTCGGCGTCGCTCAGGATCGTTCCCATCGCGGGCATCGCGCTCACGCCGGCATTCTCATATCCCTTGGCGATGCTCTCGCTCGGATTGACAAGCGCATGCAGGAGGAACCTGGCATCGCCGCGCGACGCCACTCCGTCAAGCGACGGCGCCGCGTTGCCGCCGCTGCCACCGACCGCGTGACACTTCATGCAGACCGCGCTCTGGTGGTAGAGAACGATCGACCGCCCCTGTACGGGGTCGCCGCCATCGAGCGCGATCTCCTCGTATCGCCGGATCGAGTCTCCACCGAACGCAGCCTGCCAGCGCGCGACGGCTGCCGCCACCGGACCATCGCTGCGGGACTCGGCGGCCTTGACGATGTCCAGCCGAAGTGCCGGCTCCAGCGATCCAGCCGCAAGCCTCTGCGCGACTGGAGCAAGCGTCGCGTCGGCGGCGGCACCAAGCGACGAGAGGTCGGCGATCGCTCGCTGTCTCTCAAGGATGTCGCCGTGCTCGACGGCATCTGCAAGCGATGCGGTGGCACGGTCATCGCCGATCCGGAGCATGATCGAACGCGCTTCCGCACGGAGCTCTGGCTCCGGCGACGCGAGCGCCGCGGCAAGCGCAGGACTCAAGCGACCCGCAGCGTCGCCAACGAGAGACCGCAGGCTCGAAACCCGCTCCGCCACCGACAGGCTCGCGTCGGAGACCGCCTGCAGCGAATGCTCGGGATCGAGCGAGACGCCGAATTTCGCCGCGACGTCACGCGCCGTCGAGCGAATCGTGGCATCCTTGCTCTCCGAGAGCGGCGCCAACTTCCGCGCCAGCGTCGATTTGAACGCGGCAAGCGCTGCTCCATCGGCTGCACGCGCAGCGCCATCTACGACACGGTAGGCACCTGTCACCCTGTTCCGGGGAGCGGCGGTGATCCATGCGCCGAGAGCGTCAAGCGCCTCGATGCGCATCGGGAGAGGGTTCGCGGCGTTGATCGCGACGTCGCAGAGCAGGGCGGCCGACTCGGCCGTGCCCTCGGCAAGGCAGGCCTCGATCGCACGGCGCAGGTGAGGGAACTCGCTGCGGTCGATGGAGGGAGCGCCGATCGGACTCTCGCTTCGTCCGCTCGGAAGCGTCCATGCGATGGTGCAATGATCCGCGCCTCCACCCTCGGCGTGGAGCGCCTCGATCGCGTAGCGACGACCCTTCACCAGCGTGATTGGCTTCGATCGCTGCGACTGCTGGCCATCGAAGTCGCCGGGATTCGAGTATCCCTCCACGCGCGCAACCTCGACGAGACTGGAAACGTCCTCCGTCGTCCCGACGCGGAGGATGGAGTCGTCGTCGCTGGAGATGGCGAACACGTACTCGCCGGACTCGGGTGCCTCGACCACGCCAGAGATCCGAGCGGCGAACTGGTTCCCCGCGTTCCGGGGCGCTTCGCCGAACCCGAGGGGAGTCGATTCGTCCGGCGGCCGACGGAAGACCTCGCCCGAACGAAGATCGTCCATCGTTCCGGCTCTACCGAGCTTCCACACGTCGCGGCGGAACACATGCGAGGGAGCGGGGGCCTCCACCGCGAGGCTTACGTCGCCGGTTCCCGCAAATCGAGCAGCGGACGCCGCGAGCCTTGGCCGCAGGGCATGCATGGGCAGGTCATTGATCGCGCGGGCGGCCTCGAGCCGCAGCTCGCGCTGCGGGTCGTCGAGGAACTGCGCGATGCGGGGATCGCGCAGCTTGCGCATCGCAAGCAGGGCCGCGAGGCGGAGTGAAGCCACTGGCTCGGCCGCGAGCTCGCCGAGCTTGCCGCGGTCGCCGATCCATGCAAGGGCCTGAACGCCGGCGTGACGAAGGAACACGTCGCGATCGGCGTTCTCCGCCAGAAGCGAGACGATCGCCGGCTGTGCGTCGCGCGCGCCGATCTTGCCGAGAGCAAGCGCCGCGAAGGCTCGCACCCTCGCGCTCTCGTCCGAGCAAAGATCGGCGAGCCTCGACTGCGCCGACTCGGCGCGCGACTCGCCAAGCATGCGCGCCGCCTGTGCGCGGATCTCGGGATCGCGGTCGTCAAGCAGCGGAAGAACCAGTTGCGCGGGGTCGATCGATCGGCGTCTCGCACGCGCCTCGAGCTCGCCGGACTCGCGAAGTCGGCGGGCTGCCTGCTGTCCCAGCGCCCAGATCGCGTGGATTCTCGCGAAGCGCTCCGACGAGTGACGCGCGATGTCGCCGAGCAACGCAGTCGTCTCCGGACCACACCCCGCGAGCGCGAACTGCGCGCGCTGCCGAACCCGGCGGTCCGGATGCGCAAGAAGTGCACCGAGCTCGTCGGCATCGAGGGACTCGAATCCCTCCCTGAAGAGACGACCGACCTGAGCCACCCGCGGGTCGACGATGGCTTCGCTATCCCACACCGCATAGAGCTCGCCCTTCTCGCCCGACTCCCAGCCACCACCCCAGTCGGTGATGTACATCTTTCCGTCGTAGCCGAAGTCGACATCGGTCGGCAGCACGTTCTCGACGAACACGTGCTCGTCCACGACTCGGAAGCCTGCGCCCACCGGCTCGATCGCGAACGAAAGGATGCGCGAATAGCTGTCGCCGCCGAGAAAGTCGCACAGGAAGAAATGGTCGCGATACCGCTCGGGCAGGCCGAGACCTGGATAGAAGACGATGCCGGCAGGACCGCTCCCGACATGATCGAGCGGCGGCAGTGTCCAGGCCGGCTGAAGCGGCGAGAACTCGTTCACCTTGTGCGGAGCGAGGTCGGGCCGCAGGTGCCAGATGCCCTCTTGGTTCCACGGCCCGCGCTGATTCGCTCCGTCAAGAGTCTGGTAGTCCATTGACCACCCGGTCTCTCCGCCTTCCATGCAGTAGACGAAGCGAGCCTTGTCGCCGCCGTCGGAGTTGTTGTCGCCAGTGAAGAGATTTCCGTAGTTGTCGAACGCGAGTTCCTGCGGGTTGCGAAGCCCTGTGCAGAAGAGCTCGAGCTCGCTTCCATCGGGGTTCATGCGGAACACGGCGCCGGAGCGCGGGTCGTGCAGCCGCTCGCCGGACGAGGTCACGACGTCGTAGCCTCGGTCGCCGATCGACCAGTACACCTTGCCGTCATACCCAAGCACGAGCCCATGCATGTCGTGGCCGCGAAGCGCGACACGCACGCCGTAGCCGGTCGAAGCCCTCTCGCGCAACTCCGCCACTCCATCGCCATCCGAATCACGGAGCCGCCAGAGGCTTGGGATGTTCGTGTAGAAGATGTCGCCATCGAGTGCAAGGACTCCAGCGCCGGTGCCGTCAAGCGGCTCGTTGAAGGGCCCGGCGAAGACCGTCCGCGTTTCGGGGGCTCCGTCGCCATCCATGTCCGCAAGCCGTGCGACCCGGTCGTCGAACTTGCTGTAGTACGACATGCCCCCGGCCCGCTTGTGCGACCACTTCTCGTACATCTTGAGGCGGTCCGCGACCGACTCGCTCGCAAGGTCATCGAGCAACCAGAAGGAGCTGGAGCGATTGTCCTCGACACCGCGCTCCTGACGATCGCTCTCGGCGAAGAAGAACCGGCCCTGCTCGTCGATGCAAAACGCGACGGGGTCATCCAGGAGGGGGTAGCGCGCAACCGTGGAGGCGGAGAGTCCCGCGATCGGCTTGATCTTGGTCGCAGTCTGGTTCTGGACGACCCCAGCGCCCAAAGACGCTGGCCGTTCTGCCTGTGGCTCCCCATGCTGGCTGGGGGGAACCGTCGAACCCGCCGATGCGATCGCCATGGCGACCACGAATGCAACATGCAGGCTCGGATGACGCATCGCGCCATGCTAGCGGGGGCGAGTGCACATCCAAGTCTCGATGCGCCTCGAACTGGGCGACACAGGGTGATGTGGCCCGCCCATCGCCAGCGCGCCCTGTCTTCAACTCCACTGTCGCGACAGTGGATACGAAGGGCGCCTGAGCGAGACGGCACGGAACGCCGAAGGGACCGCCGCGAGCTCGCTCGCACGCGCCGCGCAAAGTCGTCAGATTGCGTCAATTCAGAACAATCGACACTTCGTTCCACCGCTCAGCGACTCGATACGATCAGGCGCCAAGGGGCAAAAACAGATGCCATTCGGGTCTTTCCGACTCATTTTAGATCGTTCCGGCCCTCCTAGCGGGTTTCTGATCGGCTCAAAGAGGTCGATAATGGGTTGTATCAACTTATTGTGGCCGGACGACCGGCTTCCGTCTGGTTGCAACCCGCAAGACGTGATTGAGTACGCCATCAGCGCGTTTCGACGGATGCCGTTGTTGGCATCCAGTGAGGGGTACGCGTCGAACGCCGCTCCGCCTCTGCTCCGTGACCGAACCGACGGCCGGAAGCGGGGTGGCGCATAGCCAACACACATTTGGAGAACACATGACACTGAAGACCCTGACCGTGGTTTCTGCCCTTGGACTCGCATCTCTGGGAACCATGGCGATTGCAAACGCAAGCGCACAACAGTCGGCCGGCGCGCCAACCGCGGCGTCGACCGCTGGATCGACCTACAAGATCGATGACGTGCACTCCTCTGCGCTCTTCCGAGTCCACCACCTTGGCGCGGGTCAGTTCTGGGGCCGCTTCAACGCCGTCTCGGGATCGATGGCCTTCAACGCCGCCGGAGAGCCGACCTCGTTCGATGTGTCCATCGCGACGGACAGTGTGGATACGGCCGAACCGAAGCTCGACAGCCACCTGAAGAGTCCGGACTTCTTCAACACAAAG
>Ga0068872_10002001_pt1 | contig 16181 bp, 12 predicted proteins | sample NOAtaG_7_FD_66441 | JGI IMG/M metagenome (GOLD analysis project Ga0068872, IMG submission 66441) | Freshwater lake microbial communities from Lake Erie, under a cyanobacterial bloom - NOAA_Erie_Diel1S_2200h metaG | ecosystem: Environmental > Aquatic > Freshwater > Lake | place: USA: Ohio, Lake...
GAGACCTCGGCCTTCGAGCGGAACCGGGCCCTGACCGAACGGTTGGCGCCCGGGCGGGCGGTGCTCTCCTTCAACCTCGACTACACCGGCTGGGACGATCCCGGCTTCGCCGAGCGGGCCGTCGCCCAGGTGGAGCGCGCCCATGCCCTCGGCGCGGCCGGGCTCAAGGAGTTCAAGCGGCTGGGGCTCTTCCTGCGCGACCGGCAGGGCCAGTTGATCCGCATCGACGACCCGCGCCTCGACGGCGTGTGGCGGCGCTGCGGCGAGCTGGGTTTGCCGGTGAGCATCCACGTCGCCGATCCCAAGGCGTTCTGGCTCCCCTACTCCGCCCAGAACGAGCGGTGGAAGGAGCTCAAGGACCACAAGAACTGGTGGTTCGGGGACCCGAAGCAGTTCCCGACGCGCGAGGCGCTGCTCGAGGCCCTCGACCGGGTGATCGGGAGGCACCCCAAGACGACCTTCGTCTGCGTCCACTTCGCCAACAATGCCGAGGACCTGGGCTGGGTGGACCGCAAGCTCACCGAGCACGCCAACATGCACGCCGACCTGGCCGCGCGCATCCCCGAGCTGGGCCGACACGACCCGGCGGTGCTGCGGAGCCTCTTCACCCGGCACCAGGACCGCATCCTCTTCGCCACCGATTTCCAGGTGTACGACCGGCTGATCCTCGGTTCTTCCGGCGACGGCGAGCGACCCACCGACGACGACGCGGCAACCTTCTTCGCCAAGGAGTGGCGCTGGCTGGAGACCAACGACCGGGATTGGCCGCACATGACCCCGATCCAGGGCGACTGGACCATCCGATCGATCGGCCTTCCGACCGGGGTGCTGCGGAAGATCTACTTCGACAACGCGCGCCGGCTGCTGGTGCGCTCCCTGCCCTTCACCACGGTGCGGGCCCACCGGATCCAGCGCGACTTCCAGCCCGACGGCCGCCTGCGGGAACGCGAGTGGTCGCGGGCGGTGCCCTTCCGCCTCGAGCAGGAGGCCGTCGACGGACGGGCCCGGCCGGAGATCAGCACGACCTGCCGCGCGCTCTGGTCGAACCGCTTCCTCTACCTGGCCTACGAGTGCCCGTTCACCGAGCTGACCGACTTCGGCCCGGCCCGGCCCGGCGAGCGTGTGGCTCCGTCGGCCTCGTTGTGGGACAAGGACGTGGTGGAGTTCTTCTGCGCCCCGGACCCGTCGAAGCTCGACCACTACACGGAGTACGAATGGGCGCCGAACAACGAGGCGCTCGACCTGCGCCTGCGCCGGCCCGAGTCGGACTTCGCCTGGAGCAGCGGCATGGAGTGGCAGGTGCGCGTGGATCGTGGGCGCAAGGTGTGGACCTGCGAGGTGCGCATCCCCCTGTCGGCCCTGTCGGAGAAAGCCCCGACCACGGGCACCCGCTGGCGCGCCAACCTCTACCGGATCGACCGCGCGCACCGGGCCTTCCTCGCCTCGAACCCGCTGCTCAGCGGGAGCTTCCACACGCCCGGCCGCTTCGGCTGGCTGGAGTTCACCGAGTAGCCCCGCGGGTCCGGACGGGGACCGGCCGGAGGCCCACCGGAGAGCCACCGGAGACCCGGTGCCACGAAGGCTCAGCCGGCACGATTCAGGGCGTCTCGGCCAGCACCGGGCGGAGCACAGGCCAGACGTTGGTGGCCACGCGGCGATGGCCCTCGGCATTGGGATGAATCTGGTCCGGGAGGTTGAGCTCGGGCTTCCCACCGACGCCATCGAGCAGGAAGGGGATGAGGGCCACCCGATGCGTCTGGGCCAACTCGCGGTACAGGCCCTCGAACTGGCGGGTGTAGGCCTCGCCGAAATTGTCGGGCATCCGCATGCCGGCCAGCACGATGCGGGCCTTGGGGTGCTTGGCCCGGGTGCGCTCGATGACCGCCTGCAGGTTGGTGCGGGTGGCCTCCAGCGGCAGTCCCCGCAAGCCGTCGTTGCCGCCGAGTTCGAGCAGCAGGCCATCGAGGGGCTTGCGGAGGATCCAGTCGAGGCGCCTCAGGCCGCCGGCCGAGGTGTCGCCGCTGACCCCGGCATTGACCACCTTCCAGGGCAGGCCTTCCCGCCGGATCATCTCCTGCAGGCGCGCCGGCCAGGCCTCCGCCGGATCCACCCCGAATCCGGCCGACAGGCTGTCGCCCAGCACGACCAGGGTCTTCTCGGGCGGGGCGTTGGTGGCCCCGGCACGCGGCGAGACGGCCGACGCCGACGGGGTCGGTTCGGCAGCCCAGGCCATCGCCATCGCCAGCGCCATCGTCGCCGTCTTCAGGAAGACCTTCAGAGACTTCAGGCTCATGGTGTCGGCGGAGGGGTGGATGGGCACGGTTCTGGAGGCTCCCGTGGGACGCCCGGAAGGCGGCGTCAGGAGGCCGGAGCCGCCTCGGCGCCCTGCGCGGGCTTGGGCCGGTAGAGCACCACCACGTGGCCGATCACGGTGACCAGGTGGCTGGCGGACTGCCGCGCCAGTTGCTCGGCAACCTCGTGGCGCTGCTCCTTGAGGTCGTAAAGGCGGACCTTCACGAGCTGGTGCTGCGCCAACTCCCGGTCGAGGCCGGTGAGGAAGGCGGGCGAGACGCCCCCGCGCCCGAGTCGGACGGAGGCTTCGAGGCGTTGGGCCTGTCCCTTGAGCTTGCGGATTTCGGCCTTGGAAAGCGGCTCGGCCGCGGTGGGTTCGGACATGGTCAAAGGGTTTGGATCTTGGCCACCAATCCCGTGGTGGAACGGCCCGGCAGGAACGGGATGAACACGATGCGCCCCCCGCCCGATTCCACGGCGCGGCGCTCGTCCTGGTCGATGGTCTCGAGGGTGTAGTCGCCCCCCTTGACGTAGAGGTCGGGCCGGGCCTCGGACAGGAACCGGACGGCGCGCTTCTCGGGGAAGACGACCACCGCCGAGACGCACTCGAGGGCCGCCAGCACCCGGGCCCGGTCGGCCTCGGCGTTGAGCGGGCGCGTGGGTCCCTTGAGTTCGCGGACACTGGAGTCGCCGTTCAGGCCCACCAGCAGCGCGTCGCCCAGCGAGCGGGCCGCCTCGAGGTAGGCCACGTGGCCGGCGTGCAGCAGGTCGAAGCATCCGTTGGTCGCCACCCAGACCTTGCCCGAGGCCCGCGTGGATTCCCTCCAGGCGGGGAAGTCCTCGGGCCGGATGATCTTGGCGGCGGTGTCCATGACCGGGCCAGCATTCCCGAGCCGGGGGCCCGCTGCCAATGCGGAAGACCAGCGGAAGACCAGCCGACGGGGGCGCGCCTGGATCGAGCGGATCGAGCGGATCGAGCGGATCGAGCGGATCGAGCGGATCGGGCGCGATGCCCGGGGGCGACGGTGGGCCGGGGCGACTTTGCGGCCCCGGGAACTCAGGTGCGGACGCCGAGGCGCGGCAACTGGTCGCGGTGGCTGCGGCTGAGGGTGAGCTTGGCCCCAGAGACCAGCTCCACCGAGTACTCGCCATGGAAGAGCGGCTCCAGTTGACGGACCCGTCCCACCTGGACGATGGCCGTGCGGCTGATGCGCACGAACCGGTCGGCAGGCAACCGCTGGGTGATGGCGGTCATGGTCTCACGGAGCAGGAAGGTCTGGGCGCCGACGTGCAGCTCGACGTAGTTGTCGGCGCTTCCGACCCAGTCGATGTCGGCCACCGGCACGAAGATGATGCGCCCGTTGTGTTTGACCGACAGGCGTTCCGGCAGCTTGGGATCGGCCGGGGCCGGGCCGGCGGTCGCTCCCGGGCCCGGGCCGGCCAGCCGCTTGGCGACCCGCTCGAGGGCCGTCTTGAAGCGCTCGCGGGACACCGGCTTGAGCAGGTAATCCACCGCCTGCACCTCGAAGGCATCCACGGCGAAGTGCTCATGCGCGGTCACGAAGACCACGGCCGGCGGGGCATCCTGGCCGAGCGCCTCGAGCACCTGAACGCCGGTCAGGCCGGGCATCTGGACATCCAAGAACACCAGGTCGGGGCGTTCTCGCCGGAGCACCTCGACCGCCTCCTCGCCTTGGGAGCATTCGCCGACGACGGAGAAGTCCGCCTCGCGGGCCAACCACGTCCTCAACCGCTCCCTGGCCAGGGGCTCGTCGTCGACCACGATGGTTCGGATCGGGGGCATGGGCCTAAGCTGCCAAGGGAATGCGATCTGTCGAGCCTTCGGGGGCAGGCGATCCGGGCCCCTCAACGGCGCAGCGGCAAATCGACCACGGCCCGGACCCCACCTGCGGCAAGGGGCTCGAGGCGGAAGCCCCCGTCGGACCGGTAGAGCTGCGCCAGGCGCGCCACGGTGTTCGAGGTGCCGACGCCGGACCCGGGGCCCCGGTCGGGCGGCAGGCCGCGCCCGTTGTCCTCGACCTCCAGGCGCAGGCGCCCGGGAGCCGGCGAGGCGGCGCGCAGGACGATCCGGCCGGGGGCCACCCTGGGTTCGATGCCATGCTTGATGGCGTTCTCGACCAGCGGCTGGAGGATCAGGTTGGGCACCTGCGCGTCGAGCAGTCCCTCGTCGATCTCGCGCTCGACGGTCAGGCGCTCGCCGAAGCGCATCTGCTCGAGGGTCAGGTAGCGGTCGAGGAAGGACAGCTCCTCGCGCAGCGTGACCAACTGGCGGCCCGATCGGTCGAGGGCGTGGCGCAACAGCTCGGCCAACCGCATGAGCATGGCGTCGGCGGCGTCCACGTCGCGGAACATCAGCGTGCCGATGCCGTTGAGCGCGTTGAACAGGAAGTGCGGGTTCAACTGCATCTGCAGGGCCATGAGACGGGCCGAGCTGAGCCGGCCCTCCAGTTCCACCAGCCGGCGCTCGCGTTCCCTCAGGCTGTCGGCGTAGGCCACGGTGTGGGCGACCGTCACCACCACCCAGTAGACCAGCATGTTGAAGAAGAAGGTGGCCACCAGGACGTAGCGGATGAGCTCGTGCAGGGGCTTCTCGGACCGGTGCCCGGGAAAGAGCAGCTCGCCGACGCCGGCGCGCACGAGGATCCACACCAGCGAGAACACCACGCCGCCGAGCCCGTGCAGGGCCAAGCGCAACTGCCAGTGGGCGCCCCCGAGCGGGAAGCGGCGGGCCAACCGGAAGGCCGGGAAGGCCAGCGCGGCGAAGACGTACCAGTCGGCCAGCGCACCCTGCAGGGCCACGGCCCACGACACCCCCTCGCCGAACGAGGCGGCCTTGAGGTAGTGCTGCCCTGCGAAGGCCAGCCCCACGAGGGTCCAGCTGAGCCAATACAGCCACGGAAACCACCGGGATCGGCGGGGGGATGGCGGGGCCGGCGGCGCTTCCACGGGCGCGACTCTGCCCTGCCGGCCGGTCGAGGCAATGGCCTTCGGCAAGATCAGGCGAAACGGTGTGGATCAGGGCGAGTCAGGGTGCGAGTCGTCGTGAATTCGTCGTGGATGCAGGAAAGACCGATCCGGGGAGGATAGATCCAGAGAAGATCGGCCCGGGGGTGGGCCGTCCGATTCGGACGGTTTCCCGAGCGGAGTGGTGCGCACGGCAGGACTTGAACCTGCACGCCTTACGGCACTACCACCTCAAAGTAGCGCGTCTGCCAATTCCGCCACGTGCGCATGTCTGTCAGGCTCGATCCGGTTGCCCGGCCGGTCTGGTGAGGTCACCGGAGGACCAGGATCGGAATCCCGGGCTTCCCGTGAAACCGCTCCGGCAGACGAACCCGGAACGGATCGATGGTCGGGGCGGTGAGATTCGAACTCACGACCTCTTGTACCCGAAACAAGCGCGCTACCAGGCTACGCTACGCCCCGAACCGAACGAGGCGGGGAACATGGGCAATCGACGGCCAGCTGGCAATGGATTTCTCCCGGTTTCTGTGGCGGACCTGTGCTGGAACGGGCGCCGCCGGGGCGTGGGACCGGGCATTGACCCGCGCCGCGGCCACGACACAATCGGCCTCCCAGACGATCTGTATGTTCTCCAAAGGCCAGAAGGTGGTGTGCATCAACGACGACTTCCCCCCGGAGGCCGCCGTGCTCTTCGCGGAACTGCCCCGGAAAGACCGCGTGTACACCGTCCGCGGCATGTACATCGGCCGGGGCAACTATTACCGGCACGAGTCGGGCAAGAAGGACGGTGAGATCGGGTTGCTGCTCGAGGAGATCCTGAACCCCCGGGACCCGGCGCTGAAGACCGGCCTGAATGGCGAACTGGGTTTCAACAGCGAGCGCTTCGCCCCGCTCGAGACCGACGAGGAGAGCGCCACCGCCGAGGAGGAGGCGGAGTTCTCGCTGCCCACCGCGGCGGGCTAGGTCCGTGCTGGTCCCCGCCCGCCCCGGCTTCTCCGGGCTCGCCGGAGACCACCGCTCAGGCCCCGATCGGCCCAAGGCCCACCAGGCGGATCACCGGGGCCCCGGCCGCCCGGCTGGCCGCGAGGTCCACCTCGAACTCGGCCTGCCAGTCGTTGTGCTCCTCGGGGTCCACCAGCACCTGCATCACCCGCCAGGTCCTGCGGTCCTCGGAGGGCTTCACGTGGGTGTGCCGGACATTGCGGGCCTCGGGATCGAGCCGGATCCGCTCGTGCTCCTCGAAATAGGGGTCCAGCGCCGCCCGCAGCGAGGCCGCGGTCCACCCGGAAGCGCCGGTCTCCGTTCCCGTGCCCTCCCCTGCCCCGGGGTCCAGGAGGCTCACCGCCTCGTCGTACTGGTCGAGTGCCAGGCACCGGATCCAGGGCAGGACCCGGGCACGGACCAGCGCGGTGAACTGACGGGCGTCGCGGGTGATGTCGCGCGCGGCCTCCTCGGCCCCCGGCGGCTTGGCCTCGGGCGTCGCCTCGCGCGGGGCGGCCGACGGGTTCTTCAGGCGCTCCCACTCCTCGACCAGGCTGGAGTCGACCTGCTTGAGCAGCGTGGCGAGGTAGGCCTCCATCTCGCGCAGGGTGTCGTCCTTGGCCGCCTCGGGAACGGTCTGGCGGAGGACCTTGTAGACCGAGGTCAGGTGCCTGAGCAGCAGGCCCTCGATGCGCTGCAGCTCGTAGGCCTTGATGTAGTCGGAGAACGACTGGTACTGCTCGAACATCTCGCGCGCGATCGACTTGGGCCGGATGTTCTCCCGGCCCACCCAGGGGTGCTTCTCGGCGAAGGCGTTGAAGGTCGAGTACACGAACTCCCGGCAGGGCTTGGGGTACTCGAGCTTCTCGAGTTCCTCCATGCGCTGGTCGTACTCCATGCCCTGGGCCTTGAGCTCGGCCACCTTCTCGCCCTTCAGGCGATCGAGCTGCCGGCGCAGGATCAGGTCCGGATCCTCGAGGATCGACTCGACGAGGGTGAGCGCGTCGAGGGCGTACTCGGGCGACTGGCGGTCGAGCAGCGGCAGCGTGTCGAGCAGGTACAGCGACAGCGTCTGGTTCATCGAGAAGTCCTCGGGCAGCTCGACGTTCACCCGCACCCGCTTGGGCTCACCCTTGGCCGGCAGGGTCACGATGCCCCGGTCGACCAGGGCCCGGAAAAGCTGCCAGGCACGCCTCGCGTGGGCCTTCCTCTGGGTGGGCCCGTCATGGCACCCGCGGATCAGCCGGCGCAGCGCCCCGCAACCGTCCTCCGTCCGGGCCAGCACGTTCAGGATCATGCCGTGCGAGACCTGGAAGCGGGACACCAGGCGCTCCGGGGCGGCCTCGATGAGCCGCTGGAAGGTCTGCCGGTCCCAATGGGCGTAGTTCTTGTCGGGGGCCTGGCGCTTGACGAACTTCTTGCCGTCGCGCCGGGATTTCTCCTCGAGCTTGAGGTTCTCGACCACGTGCTCCGGGGCCTGCGCGACCACCCAGCCCACCGCGTCGAAGCCCTTGCGGCCGGCCCGGCCGGCGATCTGGTGGAAGTCGCGCACGCTGAGGATGGCCGTCTTGTCGCCGCCGTACTTGCACAGCCGCGTGAAGAGCACCGTGCGGATGGGCACGTTGATGCCCACGCCCAGCGTGTCGGTGCCGCAGATCACCTTGAGCAGGCCGCGCTGGGCCAGCTGCTCGACGAGGATCCGGTAGCGCGGCAGCAGGCCGGCATGGTGCAGGCCGATGCCCGAGCGGAGCCACCGCTTGAGGTCCGGGCCGTAGGGACTGGAGAACTTGACGCCTTCCAGCGCCGTGGCGATCGCCGCCTTCTCCTCCCGGGTGGCCGTGGCGAGGCTGGTGAAATCCTGGGCGCTGTCGGCGGCGTCGGCCTGGGTGAAGTGCACCACGTAGACCGGCCCCTTGCCGTCGGCCAGGAGGCCCTCGACGGTCTGCGACAGGGGCGTCTCGGCGTAGCTGAACTCCAGCGGCACCGGCCGGGTCGCCGACTTGACGGTGACGCTGGGCAGCCCGTTGAGCCGGGTCATGCCTTCCTCGAAGAACCCGGTGTCGCCCAGGGTCGCCGACATCAGCAGGAAACGGGCGTTGGACAAGGTCAGCAACGGCACCTGCCAAGCCACGCCACGGTCGCGGTCGGAGTAGTAGTGGAACTCGTCGACCACGACGTCGCGGACGGCGGCATCCGGGCCGTCGCGCAGGGCGATGTTGGCCAGGATCTCCGCCGTGCAGCACAGGATGGGCGCGTCGCGGTTGATCGTGGCGTCGCCGGTGCTCAGGCCGACGTTGTCGGGCCCGAATTCGCGACAAAGCGACAGCCACTTCTCGTTGACCAGCGCCTTGATGGGGCAGGTGTAGACCGACCGGCGGCCCTGGGCCAGGGCCCGGAAGTGCAAGGCCGAGGCCACCAGCGATTTGCCGGAGCCGGTGGGCGTGTTGAGGATGACGTTCTTCCCGGCGTAGAGTTCGAGGATGGCCTCCTCCTGGGCGGGGTAGAGTTCCACACCCCGGGCCCGGGCGAAGTCGAGGAACCGGTCGAGCAACAGGTCGTCGGTCGGGGCCTCGAGCCGGGGCAGGAAGTCGTAGAGGGTGGCGCTCACGCTGGGGAGCGAGGCTGGACCGCCGGGCCAGCGCCGAGCAAGCGCCGGTACAACGCATGGTACTTCGCCCAGGCCACGGAGGCCGCATGGTGCCGGACGCTGTCGCGGATCTGCTCCGGCGTGGCGGTGGCCCCGTCGCCCGCGATCATGCCGGCGATCTGGCGGGCCAGGTCCTCGGGGTCATCCGGCCGGAAGAGCCGCCCGTTGAATCCCGTCCGAAGAATGTCCACCGACCCGCCGCTGGCCGAGGCGATCGAGGGCCTGCCCAGGGCCAGCGCCTCGGTGAGGGCCACCGAGCACGGCTCGTCGGTCGAGGGGATGATGAACACGTCGGCCGCCTCGACCGCCTCCCGGACCCGGTCGGTCGGGCCGGCGATGCGCACGTACGGGGCCAGGCCGAGCGCGCCCACCTGCGCCCTGAGTTCCCGGGCGAAGGCCTGCGAGTCGGCGTCGGCCGGCGTCGGCCCCCAGAGCGTGAAGTGCACCCGCTGTCGGAGCGGCACCGGAAGGCGGCCAAGCGCATCGAGGACCAGGTTCCACTTCTTCCAGCGGACCAGGTTGCCCACCCCGACCAGCGCCAGCCGCCCGCGCGGCCCCTGACGGGTCGTCAGCGGCCCCTCGAAGAAGGTGTCCGAGCAGCAATCGGGGATGATCTCCACGCGCCCCGGCTCGGGGGTCAGTCCGTAATGCGCGGCCATCGCCGGGTTGAGGACCACGGTGGCCATCCGTCGGCGCGCCGCCCCCCACCGATACATGGCCGTGCGGCGGGCGAAGGCATGGTTGGTGAAGACGATGGGCACCCCGCCGGGGAGGAGGGCCATCAGCACGGCGGCGGCGAACCCGCCCCGGCTGTGCGCGTGCAGGATGCCCCAGGATTCGTCGCGACACCGGCGCCGCGTCTCCAGCACCACCGCGAAGGCCCGGGCGAAGAGTCCCAGATGCCTCGGGGACTCGGCCAGGAGCCATCGGCTGTGGCGCAACTCCAGGGGAGGCTGGCGGCGCGACTCGAAGCCCTGGTGGACCACCACGGCGTGACGGAACCGTCCCTCCGGATCCCGGGCGTGCCGGAGCACGGTGAGGATGCCGCCGTCGTCCTGCGTCGAACCGACCAGATGCAGCACCGGGACGACGCCTGGGCTTGGGCTCCCCGGGATCCGGGGGCCCCGGGCTTCCGGACTGGGCACAGGGGGCATGGACCGGACCTCAGGACGCCGTCGGGCTCGCGGGAGCCGTCTCGGGCTGCGCGGCCTGCTTCGAGGCGAGCCGGAACACCGTCTTGGCCGCCGGCACATCCAAGGACAGCGTCCGCGTGCGGTGCCAATGGGTGATGAGGACCAGACCGGACAGGAGGCCGAAGGTCTGCATGAAGAAGCCCGCCTCGCCCGTGGTGCTCATGAAGGTGACCAACTGGACCACCCACAACGAGCTGACATGGCAGGTCAGGCGGTCGAAGGACGTCTCGCACCCCAGCCGGTGGATGGACTTCAGGTTGCGGATGGCGACCACGGACACCGCCCCCAGGAAGGTCATCACGCCCAGCAGGCCCGGCAGGCCGAGGTTCACCAGCAGGCTCGGGATGCCTGCGTAGAAGATGCCCTGATCCAAGCTCTGCTCCAGGATGCCGTACTGGTCGATCTCGCTGTGGGTGTACAGGTGGCCGACATCCGGGACGAATCCCAGGCCCCGGCCGACCCACAGGAAGTTGGGGGCGATGTCGAAGGCGATGCGCCGCATGGACGCGCGGCCGCTGGAGGAGTTCTCGGCGTCGAGGCCGGCCAGGGGGTCGATCTCGATGCCCGGGAGCACCGACAACATGCGCTGGGCCGCGTGCGGCAACTGGCGCGCCGTCTGGTAGGTGACCACCAGGGCCAGGCCGAGGAGGACGGCCGAGACGACCACCTTGGCCATCGAGACAGTCCTCTGGACGATGCTCGAGAGCAGGATGACCGACGGGATGATGATCATCGACATGCGGTGGCCACCCAGCGCGCTGCCACCGAGGAGACCGAGGATGATCAGCACCCGGCTGATGGAGCCGAGCGTCAGGGCCCTCGAGCCGGGGATGAGCACGAGCATGAGGTAGATGAGGTCGCGGGACACGAAGGCCACCGACTGGAAGCGTCGCACGCCGCCCTCGAGCGACTGGACCTCGAAGGCGAGGCTGTCGGTGGACAGGCCGAAGAAGGAGAGGAGAACCCAGAGGGGTCCGCTGCCGGCGGCCAGGGTGAAGTCCGAGACCAGGAAGGTGAAGCTCATGAGGCAGTGCGCCACGTAGATCCGCACCAGCATCTGCGGGGTGGTCGGGACGGCCATGTAGAGCAGCGGGAACAGGAGCCCGAGGAACTGCGTGACGTAGGCGCGCCCCCCGACCTGGCCCTGGCCGAGCACGTTCAGGCCGAATCCGCGCACCTTGATGAGGGAAACCAGGACGAGGAAAAACATCCCAAGCCCGACGAAGGCCCAGCGGAACTCCCGCAGCCGCTCGCCGAAGTCCGGGGCGCTGCGCCGCATGGCGAACATCAGGGGCAGGCCGCTGACCGAGAGCATCAGGCTCGCCTCCCAGAAGAACGGGCGCCCGGAGACGAAGGGCACCAGCATGGAGGAATTGATCATCACCGAGCCGAGGACGAGGGCGAGGGTCCCGTGCTGGGGCAGGGTCAGCGCCCAGAGGACGGCGACGAAGCCCATCAGGGCAAGCACCTGCACCGATCCCAGGAGGACCGCGAACAACAGCAGGGCTCCGATGAGGAAGACCCCGAAGAGGGCTTTCTGGACTTGTTCCTGTGCGGCAACCATGGCCGCCAATAAAGCCCCGGGGACCCCCGGCGTTCAACGTCTTTTCGGTCCGCTCTTGCGGGGCGTCATGCCGAGGCCGACCGCCCGCCGCCCGGAACGGTCCCGTCCGGGGATCACTGGAGGTACACCCGCCGGGCCCACTCGGGATCCAGCGTCGGCACCCCGTCGGTCCAGCGGACCCAGGGCGGACTGCCCTGGCCGGGCGGGGGCTGGGTGACCAGGAAGGCGAAGCAGTTGGTCTGCGACGGAAGGAGCCGCCCCAGGAGGGTCGCCAACGGGACGGCCAGCCGGAGGCCCAGCCGGATCCACGGGTTGCGCCGACCCGCCGCCCCCGACGGGGGCCGGGTGGCGTGGAAATAGCGGAACTGGCACATCATCCAGGGCGTGGCGCTGCGGATGACCTTCTCGATCTCCCGCTCGGTCCATCGGTACACGTAGTTGGGGACCGGCCCGTTGCGCCAGCCGCCACTCACCCGGTCGGCGCTCAGCGCCACGGCGGCCGTCTCGTAGTCCTGGCCGAATCCGAGGCGGACGCCCAGGCGGGACACCCAGGAATCCCGGGGCTCGAAGACCAGCAGGCCTTTCCGGGCCACCCGGTGCATCTCCAGCAGGCCCCGGTGCGGGGAGGCACAGTGGTGCAGGCCGCTGTGGGCGATGACGAAATCGAAGGACTTGTCGGGAAAGGCCAGGTCCTCGACGTCCCCATAGGCCACCCGGTGGGTTCCCGGATCCTTCAGCTCCCAGCGGGTCTCCAGGTTGGTGAGCGTCACGTTGGGGAAACCCGCCTCCCGCAGGGTGAGGTGGTCGCGTTCCCCGGCACAGACGCAGAGGATGCTGGCGGCCTGGTCCATGACCCCCTCCCGGATCAGTCGGTGCAGGGTGTCCCGGTAGAACGGATCGAGGTCGGACGCCATGAGTTCCCAAGGAAGCCCCAGCGGCCGGAACCTTTCAAGAACTCGGGCGGACCCGGCACCGACGCCCCGGCTCGGCCCGACGCACGGGCCGCCACAAGTTCGGGGGCTGCCGGCTTGTTCCCGGGATCGACCGGCCTATCCTCGCAGGCCTGTGAGCTCCGCATCGGAACCCCGCAACCGCCTCGCCACCGAGAAGTCGCCCTACCTGCTGCAGCACGCGGGCAACCCGGTGGACTGGTTTCCCTGGGGCGACGAGGCCTTCGCCAAGGCGCGCGCCGAGGACAAGCCGATCCTCGTGAGCCTCGGGTACTCCACCTGCCACTGGTGCCATGTCATGGAGCGCGAGACCTTCCAGGACCCGTCCATCGGGGCCTACCTGCGGGAGCACTTCGTGTGCGTGAAGGTGGACCGGGAGGAGCGGCCCGACGTGGACAAGATCCACATGAGCTTCGTGCAGATGACCACCGGCGGCGGCGGCTGGCCGCTGAATGTCTTCCTCCTGCCGGACCTGCGACCCTTCTACGGCGGCACCTACTTCCCGCCGGAGCCACGGCATGGCCGGCCTTCCTTCCGGACGCTGCTCGAGCGCATCGTCGACCTGTGGAAGACCCGGAGGGACGACCTGACGGCCTCGGCCACCGACCTGTGCTCCCGGTTGCAGGAGATGGTCGTGCACGATCCGGACAACGCCTTCCCGACGGGCCCCCGCGAGCTGCACGGCGGCGGCCAGACCCTGCTCGGTGAATTCGACCCGGTGAACGGCGGGTTCGGGACGGCGCCGAAGTTCCCCCGGCCCAGCCAGCCGCTCTATCTGCTGCGCTACGCCCGGCGCTTCGGCGACACCGAGGCCATGCAGGCCGTGCTGCACACCTGCGACCGCATGGCCGCCGGCGGCATCCGCGACCACCTCGGCGGCGGCTTCGCCCGCTACAGCGTCGACGAACGCTGGCTGGTGCCGCACTTCGAGAAGATGCTCTGCGACAACGCCCAACTGGCTGCGCTCTACCTCGAGGCCTTCCTGGTCTCTGGCGACGCCCGCCATGCCGCGGTGGCCCGGGACATCCTCGGCTATGTCGCCAACGACATGACCCATCCCGACGGGGGCTTCTTCTCGGCGGAGGACGCCGACAGCGAGGGCAAGGAGGGCCGGTTCTACTGCTGGACCCATGCCGAGCTGTCGGCCCTGCTGCGTCCCGAGGTCTTCAACGTGGCCGTCGCGCGGTTCGGCATCACGCCCCAGGGGAACTTCGTCGACCCGGGCGACCCGAAACCGGAGCCCGGCCTCAACGTGCTGTCGCTGGCGCAGGCCGAGGTGCCCGAGGCCGACCGTCCGCTGCTGGACGAGGCCCTGGCGGTCCTGAGGGAGGCCCGGGCACGTCGCGTCCGACCCCACCGGGACGACAAGGTGCTGGCCTCGTGGAACGGGATGATGCTGGGCGCCTTCGCCCGGGCCCATGCCATCCTCGGGGACGAGGAGTTCCGCACCCTCGCCGAGCGCAACCTGGCCTTCCTCCGGGAGCAGTTGTGGGAGCCGGCGGTCCCGGCTTCCGTGGACCAGCCACGACGCCCGGGCACCCTCCACCACCGCTGGCGCGACGGGGAGCGCGACTCGGTGCAACTGCTCGACGCCTACGCCCACCTGCTGGCCGGCACGCTCGAGCTCTACGAGGCCGCGCTGGACCCGGCCCACCTGGCCTTCGCGGTGGAGTTGGCCGAGGCGATGCTCGAACGTTTCCAGGACCCGGTCGGCGGCGGGTTCTGGCAGAGCGGCGCCGAGACGCCCCACCTGCTGGTGCGCCTCAAGGAGGACTACGACGGGGCCGAACCCTCCGGCAACGCCGTGGCCGCCCTGGCCCTCCTGCGGCTCTCGGCCATCTGCGCGCGGCCGGATTGGCGCGAGGCCGCCGAGAAGACCCTCCGGCTCTTCGCCCAGAAGCTGCACCAGACGCCCCAGGTCGTGCCGTTCCTGCTGTGCGCCCTGGACTTCGCGCTCCAGGAACCCAAGCGGGTGGTGATCGTGGGGGATTGGCTCTGCGGGTCCACCCGGGCGCTGCTCAGCCACGCCCACTCGGTCTTCGAGCCGCACCGCGTGATCCTGGGCAACCACGGGCCCGTGGATCCGTTCGCGACCACGCTGCCCGGCGACGAGGAACGCTCGCTGGCCTACCTGTGTTCGGGGCAGGCCTGCCAACCGGCGACCCGCGACGGGGCCGTGGTCCGGGAGTTCCTGCGTCAGAGCCCTCCGCCGGAATCGCCCTACTGAGGGCCGAGGCCCGGGTCCTCAAGTCCCCCGGGACCACCTCACGCCCCAGGCGGGGACGGACGGAACGATGCCGTGCCGGACAAGGAATCCCGTCGGAGGCGGTTTTCCGGGCGGGGAAACGTCGGGGGGCGTCGGGTGAGGGACCGCGGAGGACGTCGCCAAGGACGTTGGAATGGGCTCCTTGGAGGGAAGAATGGTGGCTGGGGGCGGGATCGAACCGCCGACACTGCGATTTTCAGTCGCATGCTCTACCAACTGAGCTACCCAGCCGTACCAAGGAGCGCCGATGAAACTCGGGCGGCCGGGGGGTTGGCAAGCCGGTTTTCCGGGATTTTATCCAGCAGGGTGAATGGCCCTGCCCCCATCGTGGGCCCGGTGGCCACGGGTCCGCGGGGTCGGCCTGGCCGATCCCCCCCCGGTGGCATCACTTCGGGTCGAGGTTGGCCCGGAGTTCCTCCGGGGTCACCGTCGACACGACACCGCCCTCGGGCACCTCGACCTTGGCGATCCACAGGAGCGCGTTGAGGAAGACCCGACGGAAGTCCTCGTTGGCCCAGTTCTTGTGGTAGTGGGCCCCGGTGAAGCCGAAACCCCGCCCGCCATTGGGCCGGTCGTAGGTCCACATGAGCGGCTGCGGTTCGCCCTTGGCGACGGACGCCCGGACGAACGGGTTGCCGCTGTGCGGACCGTTGGGCCGGTCCAGCGTGTCGGCCGGCGGCACCACGCTGAGGATCGGCGTGATTCCCTTGCGCTCGGGCACGAAGCGCATGTGGTAGTACCACTCGTCGTGGATGGTGAAGGGCTTCACGCCGCGGGTCACCGGATGCACCGGCAGCGACTCGAACTTCGCCGTCCACGTGGGGTTCACGCTCCAGAACATCTCGAAGTAGCCCCCGGTCCAGTCGAGCATCGCAAAGCCGGGATCCCCCGCCGGCACCTCGACGCCGTAATGGGCGGCGCCGATGCCCACCCCCTTGGCGGAAAGCTCGTTCATGATCTTGAGACGCTCGGGCTTGATGGCCGGGTGGGCCGTGCCGCCGTTGGCGAACACCACCACCGCGTCGGCGGTCTTGAGGATCGACGGATCGGAAGGCCACCCGTTGCTGACCACGGTCGCATGGATTCCGGGGAGGCGGTTCAGGCATCCGGCCAGGAGGATGCTCCCGGCCCGGAACTCATGATCCCCGGGCGCATGGCTGGGGGTCCCGGCGATGAGGACGATGGACTTGTCGGCAGCCGCCATCGAGATCGAGGCCGTCAGTGCCAGCAGGCTCAGGAGCAATCGGTTCATGGAGTGACGCGAGTCTGGGCGAAGGGATCACCACCGGCCAGAGATTCTTCA
>Ga0068872_10002002_pt1 | contig 16180 bp, 15 predicted proteins | sample NOAtaG_7_FD_66441 | JGI IMG/M metagenome (GOLD analysis project Ga0068872, IMG submission 66441) | Freshwater lake microbial communities from Lake Erie, under a cyanobacterial bloom - NOAA_Erie_Diel1S_2200h metaG | ecosystem: Environmental > Aquatic > Freshwater > Lake | place: USA: Ohio, Lake...
ACTGCAAATAATGGATTAAAAAGACTAAATAAAATCACAGTGGCTATGGAAGACACTGCAATCGAAATCAAAAAGAAGTTGCCAAAAGTTTATTCTAAAGACTTGATTGAAATTTTATTCCGTTTACCATATACAAAACGGCAACACTTGATTGGCGAAAATATTGGAAACTTAAAGACAGTTGGAAATTATTTGATATCCTTGGAAGAAAACGGCTTTTTGAAATCAGAAAAAGTTGGAAAAGAGAAACTATACTTAAACCAAAGACTATTAAAAATATTGGAAGACAAAGAATAACAGCCGATAACATTCAGCCGGGTAGATGAAAAATCCCCAACTAAAAAGCCCCTCTTGTAAGGGGCTTTTTCATTTTACAAGAATTTGTTAGAAGCTGGTTTACATTATGTGCCACCACTCTCCCCAATCCCACTGAATAAAATCAAACACCTCCCCATTTCTCTCTTTCGTCCTATTCAGATACCTTTACCTTGTTTATGAAAATTGGAATCGTTTGCTACCCCACCTTTGGAGGTAGTGGTGTAGTAGCCACTGAACTCGGTCTCGCGCTCGCTGCCGAAGGACATCAGGTACATTTTATCTCCTACAGCCAACCTGCCAGACTGGAATATTTTTCCGAAAATGTGTTCTATCATGAAGTGAGCGTTTCCAACTATCCCTTGTTCGAATACCAACCATACGAGTTGGCCCTCACCAGTAAACTCGTAGATGTTGTGAAGTATGAAAAACTTGATTTGCTTCATGTGCATTATGCAATACCACATGCCTCTGCTGCATTTATGGCAAGATCAATTCTCCTTGCACAGGGTTTGTATATCCCATTCATTACTACGCTTCATGGCACCGATATCACGCTTCTGGGGAAAGACCCATCCTTTGAACCCGTAATTACCTATACCATTAACCAGAGTGATGCAGTAACGGCTGTTTCTGAAAGTCTCAAACAAGACACCTACAAATATTTTCCAATTACCCGTGAGATACAGGTCATACCCAATTTTATTTCTTTGGCGGATTACGATCGAATCAACCGGGAAGGAAAAGTCAATTGCCACAGAAAAACTTATGCGCCTTCAGGGGAGAAAATCCTGCTGCACATGTCAAATTTCAGGAAAGTTAAACGCCTCGACGATGTGATTCAGATATTTTTCAGGGTTCAGAATGAAGTCCCCTCCAAGCTTCTCTTGGTTGGGGATGGCCCGGAACGCAACCGCATCGAACAGCTCTGCCGCGATATGGGTATTTTCGGTAATGTGAAGTTTTTAGGTAAAATAACTGCACCCGAACAGATTCTTTCTCTTGCAGATGTATTCCTGCTTCCATCCGAAACCGAGAGCTTTGGCCTCGCAGCTCTCGAAGCCATGGCCTCTTCTGTACCGGTGATTTCCACCAATACAGGAGGACTTCCGGAAGTAAACAAGAATGGTGTTTCGGGTTTTACTGCCCATGTGGGAGATGTTGATGAAATGGCTTCCAAGGCACTTTTGTTGCTTAAGAACCCCGAAATGCTTCGTACTTTTAAGGAACAAGCCCGCAAAGCAGCCTCTGCTTTTGATATATCTGTGGTTTTGCCTGCCTATGAATCTCTTTATAACAACTTGATTGTTAAATCTGTTTAATGTTTTTCTGTGGTTTCATTGCCACGAACATTTTTTGTAGTCGTCGGTTTAGTTGTTTGTGTGCCTAATGCGTGTATTTTTGCCGCTAAAGCCAAACACAGAGATTCCATCATATGAAATATACTTCCATCCCCATTTTCAGCACCAGCATCGGCAAGAAAATCCTGATGGCCTTATCAGGATTGTTTTTATGTACTTTTCTGGTTGTCCATCTCATCGGAAATCTGCAGTTATTTAAATCCGACCAGGGTTTTGCTTTTAATATGTATGCCCGTTTTATGACCACCAATCCCCTTATCAAAACAGTGGCTTATGTAAATTATGCACTTATCCTTTTGCATGTTTTTACCAGTTTGTTTCTCACGCTTTCAAACCGTAAGGCAAGGCCGGTGCAATATGGCTACAACAATCCGGTAGCAAACTCCATCTGGTCATCCAGAAACATGGGGATTCTTGGCACCATTATTTTGGTTTTTATTGTTGTGCACATGCAAAATTTCTGGTATGAATATAAATTCGGAGAAGTGCCTGTAGCCTCCTATTATGAATACATTTCTCCCGAAGGCAAAAGCATGACTACAGATAATATCGAAACGGTGCCACCCGAGTCCTATGCAACCGTAAGAATGATATATATCAAAGACCTCTACAAGGAAGTAATCACGGAGTTCAACCAGGAAATCCTGCTTGTCATTTTGTATGTGATTGCACAGATTGCCATTGGTTTCCATCTCTGGCATGGATTTTCTTCCGCATTTCAGACCCTTGGTATGAACCATAAAAAGTACACGCCTGTGATTCAGTCGCTGGGATATGGTTTTTCAGTAATCATTCCCCTGCTTTTTGCCATCATGCCGCTTTACTTTTACTTTATTCACAAATGATTGACTTAAAAAAATCTGCCATGCTAGAATCAAGGATACCCGAAGGAAACCTGGCCGAGAAATGGACCCGGCACAAGTCCTCCATCAAGCTGGTGAACCCGGCCAACAAACGCAAACTCGATGTGTTGGTGATTGGAACCGGTCTTGCCGGAGCTTCAGCAGCCGCTACGCTTGGAGAGTTGGGCTACAATGTAAAAGTGTTCTGCTTCCAGGATAGCCCTCGCAGGGCTCATTCCATCGCTGCCCAGGGAGGAATAAATGCAGCAAAAAATTACAAGAATGACGGTGACAGTGTGTACCGTTTGTTTTATGATACTATTAAAGGCGGAGATTTTCGTGCCCGTGAGGCCAATGTGCATCGCCTTGCTGAAGTAAGTGTAAGTATCATCGACCAATGTGTGGCTCAGGGCGTACCATTTGCCCGAGAGTACGGCGGATTGCTCGACAATCGCTCCTTTGGTGGTTCCCAGGTATCCCGCACCTTTTATGCCCGCGGCCAAACAGGTCAGCAGTTGCTCTTGGGTGCTTACTCCGCGCTTGAGCGTCAGGTGGGTCTAGGGAATGTGAAGCAATACACCCGTCATGAAATGGCGGAAGTGGTTACCATCGATGGCAAAGCAAGAGGAATCATTGCAAGAAACCTCGTAAACGGTAAGCTCGAACGCTTTTTCGGACACGCAGTTGTTTTGGCAACAGGCGGTTACGGAAATGTGTTTTTTCTCTCCACCAATGCCATGGGATCAAATGTAACTGCCGCATGGAAGGCCTATAAGAAGGGCGCTTATTTTGGCAATCCCTGTTTCACGCAGATTCATCCTACCTGTATCCCTGTAACCGGAAGCTATCAGAGCAAGCTTACCCTGATGTCGGAGTCGCTTCGTAACGATGGTCGTGTGTGGGTGCCAAAGAAAAAAGAAGATGCTAAAAAGCGTCCTCAGGATATTCCTGAAGAGGATCGTGACTATTATCTTGAAAGAAAATATCCCTCATTCGGAAACCTTGCCCCGCGCGACATTGCATCGCGTGCGGCCAAAGAGGTTTGCGATGAAGGAAGAGGTGTGGGAGAATCAGGCTTAGCAGTGTACCTCGATTTTGGTGATGCTGTCAAGCGATTGGGCAAATCGGTTGTGGAGGCTCGTTATGGAAATCTTTTCGATATGTATGCACATATCACCAATGAAAATCCTTACGAGCTGCCTATGCGCATTTACCCTGCTGTTCACTACACCATGGGTGGACTTTGGGTAGATTATAACCTGATGACCACTGTGCCCGGTTTATACGCCATTGGCGAAGCCAACTTTTCTGACCATGGTGCCAATCGCCTGGGTGCATCTGCGCTCATGCAAGGACTAGCCGACGGATATTTTGTATTGCCTTATACCATCGGAGATTACCTCTCAGGTGAAATCTTTACCAAGCCTTTCCCCACCGACCACCCGGCATTTGTAGAAGCAGAAAACATGGTTACGGAAAGGTATCGTCGTTTGCTCGAAATCAAAGGAAATAAAACAGTAGATGATTACCACAAGGAGCTGGGAAAAGTGATGTGGGATGAATGCGGAATGGCTCGTTCCCGAGAGGGACTTATCCGTGCAAGGCAAACCATCCGCGAAATCCGGGAATCATTTTGGAGCAATGTAAAGGTTCCGGGATCGCTCGATGAAATGAATCCAGAGCTTGATAAAGCAGCACGGGTGGCAGATTTTATGGAGCTTGGTGAACTCATGGTCATCGATGCCCTCAACAGGGACGAATCCTGTGGAGGCCATTTCCGTGTGGAATACCAGGATGATGGCGAAGCACGCCGTAACGATCAGGACTATGCCTATGTAGCAGCTTGGGAGTTCAAAGGCCTTGAACATGATCCTGAACTCCATAAAGAAAAACTCAATTTCGAAAATGTAAAACTTGCTGTCCGCTCTTACAAATAAAAAAACTGTATCATGAAATTCACACTTAAAATATGGAGACAAAAAAACACCCAAACCCCGGGAAGGTTTGTGGATTACTCCATCAGCAACATCAATCCCGACATGTCTTTTCTGGAAATGATGGATGTGTTGAACGACGAGATTGTCCGCAAAGGTGATGAGCCGGTTGTGTTTGATCACGACTGCAGAGAGGGCATCTGCGGCATGTGCAGCATGTACATCAACGGCAGGGCACATGGCCCCAAGAAAGCCACCACCACCTGTCAGTTGTATATGCGAAATTTTACCGATGGCGAAACCATCACCATTGAACCATGGAGGGCGCAGGCATTTCCGGTGTTACGCGACCTGTCAGTAGATCGATCTGCATTCGACAGGGTGATACAATCCGGAGGCTACATCTCAGTAAATACCGGACAGGCTCAGGACGCCAACTCCATTCCTGTGAACAAAGAAGATGCTGATCTTTCCATGGATGCCGCTGCCTGTATCGGATGTGGTGCCTGTGTGGCAGCTTGTAAAAACGCCAGCGCCATGCTTTTTGTGAGCGCCAAGGTTTCACAGTTTGCACTCCTGCCGCAGGGTCAGGCAGAAAGACAAGAACGCGTTCTTGCCATGGTCAATCAAATGGAGCACGAAGGTTTTGGCTCTTGTACCAATACAGGTGCATGTGAGGCCGAATGCCCCAAGGAAATTTCCATCAGCAATATTGCCAGGCTCAACCGCGACTATATCGCAGCCTCGCTCAGCAAATAAACGCGGGCAAGGAATACATGTCGGTAAGCTTATCAGAAATTCAGGAACCTGTTGCCGAGCAGATGAAACTGTTCGAACGCAAGTTCAGGGAGTTCATGAAAAGCCCTGTTCCTCTCCTCGATAAAATCACCCACTATATTGTTAAACGAAAGGGCAAACAACTCCGCCCGCTTTTCGTTTTTCTTACCGCAGAGCTTAATGGTGGTACTACAGAAGCCTCCTATCGCGCAGCCTCTCTCATTGAATTATTGCATACTGCCACATTGGTGCATGATGATGTGGTTGACGATTCCATGGAACGAAGGGGTTTTTTCTCGGTGAATGCTTTATGGAAAAATAAAATTGCAGTGCTGGTAGGAGATTTTTTGCTTTCTAAAGGACTGCTTCTTTCAGTGGATCATGAGGATTATACACTGTTGAGAATTGTATCGAATGCTGTAAGAGAAATGAGTGAGGGCGAACTTCTGCAAATTGAAAAAGCCAGAAGGATGGACATTACACAAGAAGTTTATTTTGAAATCATCCGTCAGAAAACTGCTTCACTCATGGCGTCTTGCTGTGCCTGTGGTGCGTTTAGCGCAGGTGCCGATGCAGCAACCACTGAAAAAATGCGCCATTTCGGAGAACTCACAGGAATGGCTTTTCAGATAAAAGATGATTTGCTCGACTTTGCCGACGCTTCCCAAACAGGCAAACCAACAGGGATAGACATCAAAGAAAAAAAAATGACACTGCCTGTGATCTATGCACTGGGAAAAGCGGGAAGGGCCGAGAAAAACAGGATGATGGATTGCATAAAAAACAACAATGGCGATCCTGAAAAAATAAACGAAGTGCTCACTTTTGTGAATGCCTCAGGAGGGATTGCCCATGCCGAAAAAACCATGCAGACCTTTAAAGAACAGGCCAATGAAATTCTTCTCAGTTTTCCTTCTCATCCCGCCCGTACAGCCCTCGTTCAATTACTAAACTTTACCATTGAGAGAAAAAAATGAAACCATTTTTTGCCATTCAGCTATTCCTTTCAGCCTTGCTCTTTGTTGCATGTAATTCCCCCAAAACTCCATCAGCCAATCAAACCAAGGCCATTGATACCCCTTCGGTGAAATCCAATGATGATACTTTGGTGTATGCTCCTGAATATTATGAGAACGGAAACCTCAAGGCCGAAGGTCACTTACAAAAGGGTTTACGCGAAGGCAAATGGATTGCCTATTCACCTGATGGTCGCATCATGAGCAGCTGCGAATATTCGAGGGGAAGAAAAAACGGACAATCACAGGTTTTCAATCCCAACGGAACAGTAAAATATACAGCCTATTATCGCATGGATGAGAAAGATGGGATTTGGGTGCTCAATGACGAACAAGGAAAAAAAGTAAAGGAAGTCAATTACAATCGCGGAACAAATCCATGAGCGATTTTGTTTCGTTTCTTTGCAGTCCAGATGAATGAAGTAAAAGATTCCGGTACGCTAAGTCCGAAGGATTTTGCCAGCGACCAGGAAATAAGATGGTGCCCCGGTTGCGGAGACTATTCCATCCTCAAACAGGTGCAAACAGTTTTGCCTGAGCTCGGCATTCCCCGGGAAAATATTGTCTTTATTTCCGGGATAGGATGCTCCTCCCGTTTTCCGTATTACATGGAAACCTATGGAATGCATAGCATCCACGGCAGGGCTACCGCAGTGGCCAGCGGATTAAAAATTACCCGCCCCGAACTCTCGGTATGGATTATAACCGGAGATGGCGATGCACTATCCATTGGTGGCAACCACCTGATACATCTCATGCGCCGCAACATCAATGTAAATGTGTTGCTTTTTAACAACGAAATTTATGGTCTCACCAAAGGACAGTATTCACCTACTTCCCGCGAAGGCCAGCTGACCAAATCGAGCCCTTACGGAGCCCTTGATCATCCCTTTAATCCCCTTGCGCTTGCTCTGGGTGCCGGAGCCACTTTTGTTGCACGATCCATGGATCGTGATCCCCAGCATGTGAGAGGAATCCTCAAGGAAGCCAATGCCCACCGTGGAACATCATTGGTTGAGATTTACCAAAACTGTAATGTGTTTAATGATGGTGCCTTTGAAGTGTTTACCGAAAAATCCACCAAAAAATTAAATACCCTTTTTGTGGAACAGGGTAAGCCGCTTGTTTATGGCGCTTCCGGAGAAATGGGCATGCTTCTGGATGGCCTGAGGCCCCGTGCAGTAAATTGGCAAGAGGAAAATCTTTCGGTAAATGATTTGTGGATTCATGACCCCGGCGATGCTACCAAAGCGAATTTGTTGGCAGGGATGTTTGAAGCCAATAATTCCTCAGAGGCTTTACCGAGGCCGTTTGGAGTATTTTTTTCTGCCGCAAGAACATGCTACGAAGATGATGTGCACGCACAGATTCATGATGTTACTCGCAGCAAAGGCACCGGTAATCTGGGAGCTCTAATGAGAGGCAAAAATACTTGGAAGATTGAGTAAGGGGCTTTCCCTTATCTTTGTGTCCCATTTGTGATTAAAACCATGGAAGAACTGCTTCCCGAAGAACTCCAGGGTTCACCCGTCATCCTCTCAAGCCCAGCGGCACATACCCGTAAACTCTATATTGAGAGCTACGGTTGTCAGATGAATTTTTCAGACAGTGAAATTGTCGCATCTATTCTTTCAGAGAACGGATTTTCTACGGTGAGCGATTACCGCGAGGCCGATGTGGTGTTGCTGAACACCTGTGCCATCAGAGACAATGCTGAGCAGAGGGTGCGCAACAGGCTCAATGAATTTAAACAGATAAAAGCCCGCAGACCCTCTCTGATGGTTGGAATGCTGGGATGTATGGCAGAGAGATTGAAATCCCAACTGCTAGAACAGGAAAAGTTGGTCGACCTTGTGGCCGGTCCTGATGCTTACCGCGATTTGCCCAACTTAATTCAACAGGTGCAAGGAGGACAAAAAGCAGTGAATGTGCTTTTGTCAAGAGAAGAAACTTACGCTGATATCAGTCCGGTGCGATTGGATGCCAATGGAATTACCGCATTTATTTCCATCATGAGGGGTTGCGACAACATGTGCTCCTTTTGTGTGGTTCCTTTTACCCGAGGCAGGGAACGCAGCCGCGATCCGGAATCGATTGTAGATGAAGCAAGGCAACTTTTTGAGCAAGGGTACCGTGAGGTAACGCTGCTGGGGCAGAATGTAAACTCTTATCTTTATGCAGGAGGAGGCCTCAAAAAGGAGATTCTCAATGAGGAAGAAAAAAAACATGCCACCACTTTTGCCCAACTGCTTGAACGAGTAGCACTGGTAAATCCACTGCTCCGCATCAGATATTCCACCTCCCATCCTAAAGACATGCAAGATGATGTGCTGGAGGTGATGTCAAGATATTCTAACATCTGCAAGTATATCCACCTGCCTGTGCAGAGTGGCTCGTCAAGAGTGCTTGAGCTTATGAACAGGGGATATACCAGGGAATGGTATTTGGAGCGTATAGCCGCCATCAGACATTTTATGCCCGATTGTGCAATAAGTACCGATACCATCTCCGGTTTTTGTACTGAAACAGAAGAAGATCATAGCGAGACCATTTCCCTAATGGAGGCTTCTGCTTTTGATTTCTCTTACATGTTCTACTATTCGGAGCGTCCCAAGACATTGGCAGAGAGAAAGTACAAGGATGATGTGCCTGAAGAAACAAAAAAGAGGAGGCTTTCAGAAGTTATTGCTCTGCAAAACAGGCTTTCACTGGAGAGCAACAGGCGCGATATTGGTAAAGAATTCGAAGTGCTGGTAGAGGGAATCTCCAAGCGATCTTCGGAGAAAGTGTATGGCCGTAATTCACAAAATAAAGTGGTGGTTTTCAATAACCCCGGAATTCCTGCCGGAACATATGTGAGGGTTAAAATCAATGATTGTACCTCTGCCACCCTAATAGGTGAAGTAGCAGGTGAAATCCGATGAGAAAATTTTGATTTGCTTGGCTTTAAAGAAATCCTTTTATTTGCAGCATAAATAACCACAAAAAAAAACAACATGTCTGACATTGCATCAAGAGTTAAAGCCATCATTGTTGACAAACTCGGCGTAGATGAAAAAGAAGTAACAACCGAAGCCAGTTTCACCAATGATTTGGGTGCTGACTCACTCGATACCGTCGAGTTGATCATGGAGTTTGAAAAGGAATTCAATATTGCCATTCCTGACGATCAGGCTGAAAATATCAGCACCGTTGGACAGGCTATCTCCTACATCGAAGCCAACGTAAAATAAATTTCCGTTCCCATATGGAGCTCAAGCGGGTTGTTGTAACAGGAATGGGGGCGTTAACCCCCATCGGAAACAACCTTGAAGATTACTGGAAAGGCCTTGTAAACGGTCGCAGCGGAGCTGCGCCAATTACCCATTTCGATGCTTCTAAGTTCAAAACAAAATTTGCCTGCGAGGTAAAGGGTTTTGATCCTTCCCAGCATTTCGATCGCAAGGAAGCCAGAAAAATCGACAAGTTTTCACAATATGCCATGGTTGTGGCGGAGGAAGCAGTGAAAGATGCCGGCATCACACCTCAAAATGCCGATCCCGATAGGGTAGGTGTGATTTGGGGATCCGGTATCGGAGGATTGGACACATTTTTACATGAGTGTACCGAGTTTGTTAAAGGAGATGGGACACCCCGTTTCAATCCCTTTTTCATTCCCAAAATGATTGCAGATATCGCCTCGGGGCACATTAGCATCAAGTATGGCTTCCGGGGTCCGAATTTCACCACAGTTTCTGCTTGTGCATCTTCCACCAACGCCCTTATTGACGCATTCAACTACATTCGTTTAGGGAAAGCTGATATCATTCTATCAGGAGGTTCAGAAGCAGCCGTGAATGAGGCAGGCATGGGAGGGTTCAATGCCCTGCAGGCACTCTCAGTGCGCAATGATTCCCCCGAAACAGCCTCCCGACCTTTTGATTTAGACCGAGATGGTTTTGTATTAGGAGAAGGCGCAGGAGCCATCGTTCTCGAAGAACTCACACATGCCCTCAACAGAGGCGCGAAGATATACGCCGAAGTAATAGGCGGTGGCATGAGTGCCGATGCATACCACATCACTGCACCTCATCCCGAAGGTTTAGGTGCCAATAATGTGATGAAAAACGCACTTTCCGATGCAGGTATAGATGCAAACGAGATTGATTATATCAATGTGCATGGAACATCCACGCCACTGGGCGATGTGAGTGAATCCAAAGCCATACTCGCTGTTTTCGGAGAACATGCCTACAACCTGAACATTTCTTCTACCAAGTCAATGACCGGTCACCTGTTGGGGGCTGCGGGCGCCATTGAATCTATCGCTTCCATCTTGGCAGTGAAAAACAACATGATTCCCCCAACCATCAATCATTTTACCGATGACCCTTCTTTTGACCCTCAGCTGAATTTCACATTCAACAAGCCACAGGCAAGGGAAGTGAGAGCAGCGCTCAGCAACACATTCGGTTTTGGTGGACACAATGCTTCCGTGATTTTCCGGAAATATCCGGTGTAATACAATATTCTGTTTTTCATTTGCTGACGCCGGCATTTTTATCCATTCATTTTTACGGAAACGACCGCGAGCTTTTTCTTTTCATAAGAAATGTGCTTGGCGAACAACCTTCCAATTTAGGTCTTTATAAGCAGGCACTCAGACACAAATCCGCTTCCCTGCCAACTCTTCACGGCATGAAAGATTCCAATGAGAGACTTGAGTTTTTGGGAGATTCCATCATTGGTGCTTCAGTGGCATCCTACCTGTATAAAAAATATCCCTTTAGAGACGAAGGTTTTCTTACCAAACTTCGTTCTCGCATAGTAAGCAGGGAAAACTTATCTGCCCTGTCACGCAAAATGGGCTTCGGAAGATTTATTGAGCATAGCCTAAACGGCACTTCCAGAACCATTGAGGGAGATGTATTTGAAGCCGTGATAGGTGCCCTTTTTATGGATAAAGGATACCATGCGGCCTCTCGTTGCATGATTCGCAGAATCATCGCTATTCATATTGATGTTGACGCTCTCGAGAATATCGATAACGATTACAAAAGTCAACTTCTTGCGCATGTGCAGAAAGAGAAGAAAACTTATCAGTTCGAAATTATCAGAGAGGGTGGCAGAGGACGATCCGATTTTTACCATTTGCGTTTGTATGTGAATGGAACTGCTGTTTCTGAAGGCAAAGGGAGTTCTAAAAAAGCCGCTGAACAACACGCGTCAGAGTTGTTTATTAAAAATCTGTAATTTTTTTTCTCCCCTTGTCTTTACAGGCTTTATGGCTACATTTGGTGTTAACTTTACACCATGAAGTTGGGCGGAAAAATATCTCTCCATTGGCCGGAAGAAATCAGTATGGCAGGAATTGCCGCATCCTGTAAGGAGCACAAACTTGCATATGAAATCAATCTTGCCTTGGGGCTTTCTCTCAGCAGAAGCATCAAGGATATTGAAATTTACACCTCCGAAAAAACATCAACAACAAGTGGAAATCTGTTTGAAAAAGATACCGATGATGGCATAAGTACACATAGTATGTTCGAATACACAGATAAAATTCTTTATCGCCGATATTGTTTATTGTCAAACCAGGGTTCATCCGGATGGTTGCTGCCCGAACTAAAAAACTTAAGTTTTGTTCTGCTATTGCAAACTGCCCATCTGCCAGAAAATACATGGCAGGATATGATCTCTGCGATTAGTGGAATACCTGATGTGAACAATATGTTTTTTCTTGACCCTGAAAAAGTACCATCAAAATTTAACCTTCTCTTTTAACCAAATCTCACACATGCAACATACCACCTGGAGCAAAACAAAAATAGTAGCTACAATCGGACCCGCCAGTGCCTCCCCCGAAACCCTTGAAAAGATGATTGAAGCAGGGATGAATGTGGCGCGCATCAATTCCTCTCATGGTTCTTATGAAGATCATCAAAAAGTAATCGATCATATCAGAGAAATCAATCGCAGGCACAATACCCATGTTGCCATCTTGGTAGATCTGCAGGGCCCTAAAATCCGTTGCGGAAAAATCGCAGGAAATGCTGCCGAATTGGTACATGGAAACGAAATTCTAATTACAACAGAAGAATGTGAAGGCACAGCAGAAAGAATCAGCATCAATTACAAGGAGTTTCCCAAAGATGTGCAAGTGGGTGACCATATCCTTTTGGATGATGGTAAATTAAGACTGGTGGTTACAGGAACAGATCGGATAAAAGAGGTAAAAGCTACCATCGTAAATGGCGGAACACTTACTTCCAAAAAAGGTGTGAACCTGCCCAATACCGCTGTTTCACTTCCTTCACTCACAGAAAAAGATCTCGCCGATCTGGATTTTGCGCTGAGAAACAATGTTGAATGGATTGGCCTCTCTTTCGTTCGTAGTGTAACAGATGTAGTAGACCTTAAGGAGCGCATTAAACAAGCCCACCAGACTTCAAGGGTGGTAGCTAAAATTGAAAAACCTGAAGCCATCAGAAATATCGTACAGATTATTGATATGGCCGATGCCATCATGGTTGCCCGCGGTGACCTGGGTGTTGAAATGCCCATGGAAGAGGTACCCCTCATGCAGAAGATGATTGTTACAAAAGCCATCGCTGCATCAAAGCCGGTGATAATCGCTACACAAATGATGGAAACCATGATCACGAACTATGCACCTACAAGGGCAGAGGTAAATGATGTTGCCAATGCAGTGCTCGATGGTGCAGATGCCGTGATGCTGAGTGGGGAAACATCCGTTGGAAAGTATCCGGTAGTGGTGATACAGAACATGAAGAAAATTATTGACGCAGTAGAGAAAACCAGCGATCAGATTTTTTTCAAAGAACATATACCAACCGAAAAAAACCATACCTACATCTCCGACTCCATCTGTTTTAATGCTTGTGTAATGGCCCGTCAGGTAAGTGCTGCAGCCATTGTTACGATGACAAACTCAGGGTACACAGGCTTTAAAATCAGTAGTCACCGACCCAGAGCAAATGTGTTTATTTTTACAGATAATCCTGCACTAATCAATACCATGAGTTTGGTTTGGGGCGTGCGCGGATTTTATTACAATACATATGAAAGTACTGATGCTACCATCAAAGACATCAAGGCATTTCTGAAAAGAGAAAAGCTCGTCCAGATTGATGATCTGGTGATTAACATAGCCAGTATGCCAATGACAGAAAAAGGTAGGGCAAACATGCTTAAACTAAGTTTTGTTAAAGATTAATCCCATGGCATTCTCACTGCGTCTCATTCTTTTTCTTGCACTAAATTTTGGGGCGCTTGCACTGGGTGGTTTGTTTACAGGAAAAGGAGTTGTTTCCGACTGGTACAGGCAACTCAACAAAGCACCATGGACCCCACCGGGCTGGGTTTTCGGATTTGCATGGACAAGCATTATGGTGTGCTTCTCCTTTTTTATGACCCAGCTTACAAAAGAGAAATCACAATTCTATCCTGTTGTTTTGCTTTTCATTATTCAATGGGGGCTGAATGTATCATGGAATCCATTGTTTTTTGCACTGCATCTTACTGGATGGTCTATGATTTGTATTTTTTCCTTGCTGCTATCTGTATGTGCATTTTTGTTTTTCACAAGCAGACCAATACATGTAGTACTGCTCTTGCCTTATATTCTCTGGCTCATTATTGCCTGCTCCTTAAACGCATATATTTTTCTTCGCAACTGAACACATGCAGGTTCAGGGATAATACCCCGCAGTTTTATCTATGATTTCTGAAGGGAATCGAATCTTTTTTTTGTATCGGTGCAAGCTTTGTAAATCCCTTACTTTCTGAGTAAGCGACTATCTGCAATCCATATTTTTGTGGTAGAATCCGTATATGCCAATGTGGCCATTTTTTTACCCCAAACAATTTCGGTGTTTGTATGCTTTGCATTAAAAAATTCTGTTTTTCTACCATCAAACCACGCATATCCTTTTTCGCTGTTGGTTGTGAAAACATCTTTCATGTCTTTCGCAGGAGAAGATTTCCGTATAATTTTTCCATCCTGATTTAAAAGATAATATGCATTTCCGATGCCTACTGCAAAATTTCCCTGCCCGGCATAACGGCAGGCGGTAATTCCTTTTAACCCACTTTTACAATACACTGATTTTTCCTTGCCCATGTCAATGGCTGTAAGGTTTCCCTGATTGTCTGCAAGACTTACATAGAGTTCTCCGCTCTTCCAGGATGCCATTTCATAACACCTGATATTTTCTTTTCGAAGCACTGTACTATCAATTGATTTCAGTTTCCCTTTTCCTGTAAACTCAATGATGTTTTGAGCACTGTCTGTAAAGTAATAACTTTTATTATCCCCTTTGATTACGCCATAAATACGGCTTGTAGGCATAGGTAAATCTGCCGGTTTAAAATCTTCGGGCCTTTTTCCATTTGGTTTAATTACCAAGATTTTTCCTTTGCCTGTACTCAGAGAAATACGATAGTCCATCTCCTGATGGTTGCAAAGTACATGCAATGGATATTTTGTTTTTCCCGGAATATAAACCGGAAATCCTTTGGCAATTTTTCCTTCAGGTGTAAAAGCATAAATACTGTCTGCAGTATTGCATATTATTCTGTAGCCATCACTTTTGGAACGAACCATTGTGATCTCACCCATCAGTGGAAGTGGAGTTTGCTTTTTCCATACCATGCGGCCATCTTCTTTCACCATCATCACGCGGTTTTTAAAACAGAACACAAAATATTTTTTGTTTTTCAATTCAAAACCGGCACAATCTTCAATGCTATCAGTATTTTCTACGATACCAACCGGCAAGAAATAACGGTTATAGGGCATGCTGCTGTATTTTTGAACATAACAACCCTGCATGTTATTGATGCGGGCATTAATCTTAAGTGTACTTGTAATCAGGTTGCCGAATACTGCTTCGCAATTCCAGTTCCAGCGGCTTCCGCTATGTTGTTTAAAATCTGAAAATGATGAATCTCTGCAAGCGGTGAGCCCTGCTTGATACATATACATCATCGCACTCAACTGATTGGTATCCGCTGCAAGGCACGCCAATTTTTCGTTACATGCTCCAAGCAAAAGAGCATCCGGTAATTTACCAAACATGCTGCCAATCATTTCTCTGGCTTCAGTTTCGCTTACAGAATCATTATTGTGTAACATCAGGTAGACCGGATTTTTAAATCCTGACAAGAACAGTCGGCAGACTTCAATGCATTTGAATTTGTTATTAGGTGCAGCCATTCCTTCTGCAGAAAGAGTACTCACGGGTATAAGTGTCCAGAGACTGAGTTTTGTATCAGAGGATGAGAAGTTTTTTTTCTGTGTCAATCTGTTCAGTTGTAATCCAAGTATTTCGCGAAATCTCCCATGTTCTTTTACTTTTTCCACCAGGGTATCACCTCCTTTTTGGATGCTGATTTTTGAATAAGAATAGTTACCCGGAATGCTGCTCAACAGGGAATTAATTTTAAGAGAAGTATTGCTTTCTGTCTCATTCAGTCTGACCGTGGCCGCTTTGATGATAATCTCAGTATTTGAGAGAAAAAGGATTCCTCTTTTGATGATTACATGCCAAACATCCGATCCATAACTAAGTGTTCCTTCAAGATTGTTGGCAGGAGTTAACGACAAGCCGTTTTTTTTACAATAGGATTCCAATACACTCAGCGGCGTTTTGGCAGGTAATTGAATCATCCATAAAAAACCTTTTGTTGCAGGATAAATTGCAAGTGCAAACGGATGATCGGACATGGGTTCCAGCATTTGAAAGAGAACCTTGTTTTTTTCAGAAAAAAGCAAACTTTCCTGCGGTGCAGTTGTCTCTTGCAGAAAACCATTGATGTGGTCTTTTCTACCCTCTTCAAACCAATACACTTCCTGCCATCCATTTGGCATCAAATGCAAAAAACGCGTTGGGGCTTCCCGGTTCTGTTTGTTATGAATATACAGATAAATAAAA
>Ga0068872_10002012_pt1 | contig 16141 bp, 16 predicted proteins | sample NOAtaG_7_FD_66441 | JGI IMG/M metagenome (GOLD analysis project Ga0068872, IMG submission 66441) | Freshwater lake microbial communities from Lake Erie, under a cyanobacterial bloom - NOAA_Erie_Diel1S_2200h metaG | ecosystem: Environmental > Aquatic > Freshwater > Lake | place: USA: Ohio, Lake...
CTGGTTGGTTCACACTAAATGATTATCCCTAACTTTACCAGGTGAAGAATGAGCCCATCATTACGAGTACGGCGAATCCCAGGATCAAGGAGATCATCGCCCTGGAAAAAGCGAGAACCAGAAAAGAATCTGGTCTTTTTGTTTTGGAGGGCGTGAAGGAGATTGGAATGGCCATCACAGCCGGTTATGATCTGGAAACCTTGCTTTGGTGTCCGCAAATAGTTGGTGAACAATTGACTGTCAAGCACGCTGCTCGTCAAACCATTCAAATCTCAGAGGAAATTTTTTCAAGACTGGCCATTCGGGAAAATTCGGGAGGTCTGTTGGCTGTTGCTAAATCTAAATCCCATAATTTGAACGACGTTGCTTTGGGAAAAAATCCTTTGGTCATTGTACTCGAGTCAGTAGAAAAACCAGGTAATCTTGGTGCCGTATTGCGCACGGCTGATGCTGCAGGTGTTGATGCGGTTATCATTTGCGATCCACAGACTGACTTATACAATCCTAATGTAATACGATCTGGTCTGGGCAGTCTTTTTACCATGCAGGTGGCCGTTACCGATTCAGCATCTGCCATTGCTTTTTTAAAAGACCACGACATTGGAATTTATTGTACCCATCTGGAAGCTTCTGTTCCATACGACACTATAGATTTTACCAGAGCCTCAGCCATCGTCATGGGAACGGAGGCCACCGGGCTTTCCAGAATATGGACGAAGGCAGCAACTAACAACATCATCATACCTATGTATGGTGATGTGGACTCGATGAATGTGTCGGTTTCAGCCGCCATTGTTACCTTTGAAGCCATCCGGCAAAGACGGGCGGCAGGCATCAATCTAAATTCAGGCAAGAAAAACTAAACACGCATGCGCATCGATTCGCACACGCATTTGCTCCCGGAGAAAATGCCTGATTGGACAGAGAAATTTGGCTATGGTGAATTCATACACCTGGAGCACCATCGACCAGGATTTGCCAACATGATGAAAGGAAAACAGTTCTTCAGAGAAATCGGACGTAACTGTTGGGATCCTGAGCTTCGAATTCAAGAGTACGCTGCCTTTCATACGGAAGTTCAGGTTGTATCAACCATTCCAGTAATGTTTTCGTATTGGGCTAAACCATTGGACACTTTGGATTTGTCAGCCTTTCTTAATGATCACCTGGCCGAGATTGTTCATCGCTACCCTAAGAATTATGTCGCGCTAGGCACAATCCCTATGCAGGATACCGATTTGGCTATACGGGAGTTGGAACGTTGTCAAGAACTTGGAATAAAGGGTATCCAAATTGGATCGAACATCAATGGTGAAAATTTGAGCGAGTCGCGTTACTTCCCTGTCTTTGAAGCCTGCGAGCAAATGGGAATGGCCATTCTGGTACACCCATGGAATATGATGGGTGAATCGGAAATGAAAAAGTACTGGTTACCTTGGTTGGTTGGTATGCCAGCAGAAACCTCGAGAGCCATGTGTTCGATGATTTTCGGAGGAGTGCTCGAGCGACTTCCCCGACTTCGGGTAAATTTTGCGCATGCCGGAGGTTCCTTCTTTGCTACTTTGGGTCGGATACGACATGGATTTGAAAGTAGACCCGATCTGGTAGCTGTCGACAATGCGGTAGATCCCAAGCATTACCTGGGAAAATTTTGGGTGGACTGCATTACCCACGATCCGGCTACACTTGAATATGTATTGAAATTCCAAGGCTCAAAAAGAGTAACTTTGGGTTCCGATTACCCTTTTCCTTTGGGAGACCTGGAGATCGGAGCCTTTATAGATCAAATGGATTTAACCGATGGGGAAAAGGAAAACATTTATTGTCACTCCACACTTGAGTGGCTCGGCATCGATCGGATTTAAAACGCTTACTTCTACCCTTCTGGTATTATTACTGACTGCCGGAACCATCTATTGTCAGGATAAGGAGAAAGATAAAATCCAGGAACTAGAGCAACTCAATTCCATCCGACAACAACAACAAGCCCGTGCGGTAATCGATTCAGCCGTTCAATTTCTACAAGCAGGTGAGTACACCGCAGCAGATAAATTATTTTTAAAGGCACTCAAAACCGTCAAGAGTGTTCCATCTGAATTGGCTTATTTTTTTGGAGAAAATTCTTTTTATCTTAAAAAATACAGACAGAGTGTTGATTGGCTTACCAAGTACATTCAATTAAAAGGAACTTCTGGCGCTTATTCACAACAAGCCTCAGCCCTACTTAAACGTGCAGAGGATGCCTTACTTGAGGAACTTAGTCAGAAGCAACAGGAAGCAACAGAAATACTATCCAGAGATTATGACATCGATTGCGGTCCACTCGGCAAGGTTGTTTGTCCAGTTTGCAGTGGGAGAACGGTGATCGTAAAACGTAATTATTTATCGGAAACATACACTACTTGTCCCTATTGCGACGAGCATGGATATTTAAGTTGCAGTGACTATAACAAACTGCTTCGGGGACAATTAAAGGCTAGAACAAATTAATCGAACGTTTATCAAGCATGTTGCACGCTTCAACCAAACCCGCTGAAACCAAAAGCTGGCATCGACTGACCATCCATCATTTGGAAATGCAGGCCACACATATGAGAGATCTTTTTGCAGAGGATCCAAATCGGTTTAATCATTTTAGTAAGCATTTCGAGGATTTCTTGTTCGATTTCTCCAAAAACATCATCACGGATGAAACCATGGCGCATTTGTTTGCACTGGCCCGTGAAATGAAATTGGAGGATGCCATAAGGCAAATGTTTACCGGCGATCCGATTAATGCCACAGAAGGAAGGTCCGTACTGCATACAGCATTACGAAACAGAAGCAATCATCCAATTCTGGTTAATGGCAAAGATGTGATGCCTGATGTTAATCGCGTATTGGGCCAAATGAAGGATTTTTCGAATCGGTTACAAACTGGCGCATTCACAGGTTTTACAGGAAAGCAAATTAACAATGTGGTAAACATTGGAATTGGCGGATCCGATCTTGGTCCGAATATGGTTTGTGAAGCTCTTCGTCCATACCACGGCAACATCAAACCGTATTTTGTGAGCAATGTTGACGGCACTCACTTAGCGGAAGTACTCAAGCAGGTAGATGCAGAAAGCACTCTATTCATTATAGCCTCCAAAACATTCACAACTCAAGAGACCATGGCCAATGCACATTCGGCGCGAAAATGGTTTCTGGATGCAACGAAAGGTCAGGGTGATGTTGCCAAGCATTTTGTAGCTGTCTCGACCAACGCTGAAGCCGTAAAGAGCTTTGGAATCGACACGTCGAACATGTTCGAATTCTGGGATTGGGTTGGAGGAAGGTATTCTTTGTGGTCCAGCATCGGACTTTCGATTGCCTGCACAATAGGATTTGATCGATTTGAGGAATTGTTGGATGGTGCGTTTGCGATGGATGAACATTTCAAAAGCACTTCACTTGAAGGTAATATTCCCGTATGGGCTGCACTGATTGGAATTTGGTATGTAAATTTCTTTGATGCAGCCTCAGAAACCGTTCTTCCTTACGATCAATACCTGCACCGATTGGCCGCATATCTCCAACAAGCCAACATGGAGAGCAATGGAAAATCAGTAGACCGTACAGGACAGCCAGTCCTTTATCAAACCGGTCCGGTAGTCTGGGGTGAGCCCGGAACAAACGGTCAGCATGCTTTTTACCAGCTGATTCATCAAGGCACACGGATGATTCCATGCGATTTTATTGCGCCTGCACTAAGTCAGAATCCGATCGGAGATCACCATCAGTTGTTGCTATCCAATTTCTTTGCTCAGACTGAAGCTTTAATGAACGGTAAAACAATGGAGGAAGTGCGTGCTGAACTTTCGAAGACTGGAATGGATGAGGATCAAATTGACATCCAAGCACCTTTTCGTGTATTCCAAGGCAACCATCCGTCCAACTCCATCCTTTTCAAAAAACTTACTCCTCGAGCATTGGGATCGCTGATAGCCTTTTACGAACACAAGATTTTCGTTCAGGGTGTGATCTGGAATATTTACAGTTTTGACCAGTGGGGTGTAGAATTAGGTAAAGTGTTGGCTAAGAAGATTCTGCCCGAACTCGGCGACGACCGAACAGTTACTAGCCACGACAGCTCGACCAATGGTTTAATAAATCATTGGAAACAATTGCGAACAGACGGTTAGCCCTTAAAATAATTCCTTGTTCCATAGGGCTTGTAATTGTATTTTTGGGCGCTTTTTAAAGGAAACCACTAATGGATTCTGTTGAAAAGCCAAAACTATACGATTGATGAGTCAGTCCATTTCTAAGCTCGGGATCTTCACTTCAGGTGGTGATGCTCCGGGAATGAATGCCGCCATCCGGGCTGTTGTCCGCTCTGCCATTTACTATGAAAAAGAAATCTTCGGAATTACCCGAGGATACGAAGGCATGATCGAAGGTGATTTCGTCAAATTAGGCGCTCGTTCTGTCGGCAACATCATCCAGCGCGGTGGAACAATTCTCAAATCGGCCAGAAGTGAAACGTTTCGGACTAAGGAGGGTCGGGCCAAAGCACACGAGAATATTATCAAGCACGAGATTGATGCCTTAGTGGCAATTGGCGGTGATGGAACATTTACCGGTCTGCATAAATTTTATGAGGAATACGGCATCCCCAGTATCTGCATACCAGGCACCATTGACAACGATATACCTGGAACAGATTTCACTATTGGTTTTGATACAGCTACCAATACTGCGGTAGAAGCCATTGACCGGATTCGTGATACAGCCTTATCGCACAACCGATTATTCTTTGTTGAAGTCATGGGCCGGCACTCCGGATACATTGCCCTCAACTCTGGTGTGGCCGGAGGTGCGATAGGAATTGTTATCCCAGAAGAAAATACGACTATGGATGCCCTCTTTGAAAAACTGGATGAGGGAGGACGAACCAATAAAAAATCAACACTAATTGTTGTAGCCGAAGGAAGCAAATTAGGTAACGCCATGGAGTTGGCCAGAAAAGTGGCAGAGCGCAACGACTATTTTGATATTAAAGTTACCATATTGGGTCACCTACAGCGCGGCGGCCCTCCTACCTATTTTGACCGTGTATTGGCTAGCAAACTTGGAGTAGCCGCGGTGGAGGGATTGCTCGCAGGGCAAAAGGATTGTATGGTAGGAGTTCGCAATAATGCCATCGTTTACAATCCCTTCAACGATGTAATGAAAGGAACCGGTCATGAAATCGATCACGAGCTGTTAAGGATTTCCCGAATTCTTTCCATTTAATCCACACTAAAAAAACAGTATGTCCAGTGTAGCAATCGGAATCGACATCGGAGGTACCAACACCAAAATTGGATTGGTTGATCGTGACGGACAACTGTTGCAGCATACTAGTATTGAAACAACTTCATACGAACGCGTAGAGGATTACTTTCAGGGAATGGCCGAAGCCATTCGTGGGCTGTTGAGCAACTTACCCAATGACACGAAAATGGTGGGTGTCGGCGTGGGAGCAGCAAACGGAAACTACTACACCGGAACCATTGACCGTAGCACCAATTTGAGGTGGAAACATACGATTCCATTGGCTCAAATGTTTACTGAAGAATTCGGTGTGCCCTCCTTAATCACCAACGATGCCAACGCTGCTGCCTTAGGAGAGATGATCTATGGCAACGCCAAGCAGATGAAAGATTTTGTGATGATTACGCTAGGCACTGGTTTGGGAAGCGGATTTGTATGCAATGGTGAATTGCTTAACGGACATCACGGCATCGCCGGCGAATTGGGACATACTTCTGTAAATCCCAACGGCCGCTTTTGCAATTGTGGCAAGCGAGGATGTTTAGAGACCTATGTATCGGCGACCGGAATTCGTCGCACCGTCTATAAATTACTAGCTGATCATCTTGAAGACAGCGAACTGCGCGGGATCAGCTTTGACGATCTGAACACCAAAATGATTACCGACGCCGCACTCCGAGGAGATAAAGTTGCAAAGGCCTGCTTCGATTATACAGGACGTATTCTTGGAATGAAATTAGCCGACACGGTTGTACATACCGACCCGGAGGCGATCTTTCTCTTTGGAGGATTGGCACAGGCGGGTGACTTGATATTCGAACCGACGATAAAGAGCATGGAAGAAAACCTCATGCCTCTCTTCCGCGGAAAAGTAAAAGTCCTTCCATCAGGACTTCAAAATCAGGCTGCTCCTATCCTTGGAGCCAGCAGTCTCATTTGGGATTATGCTGAGAAAAATAAGAAGGCTTAATGTAAGCGTAGGAAGCCCGAAATCTATTCAAGCATTTTTTTAAGATTCAGAAAAGTCTGGTAAGGTGCCAACGATGAGGTCAGGTTCACCAACCAGGCTGGCACATCGCCTCCGGGATCAATCTGCATTTCAAACCGAACCTGCAGTTTACCATTTCCAGAATCAGTGACCCTCCATTCCCCTTTAGAGGAAGGCACACGGATGACCCCATCCTTTATCTCTACACTGCCATGCTCACTCCAGGTGAGAATTCGAAAAGAAGGTTCAGAAGGTGTCTCCTCGATTTTCAAACGAATGACCAAATCGCGATTCGCAACGGGCCACGGCGCATCGACTTCATTGTAATAGATAATTTCTCTGGGACTAACGCGTTCCAATACCCGACTGTGAAGCGTGTTGTATTGCCAGTCCACATAGCGATCAGCATTTAACAACTTGTCAAAAAGCTTTTCTCTGGTAGCGCGTATGGTGAAATCAGCTCTGATTCTTTTAAACTTTGAACCTTCAGCATGAGCTGTGTAGACTTGAATACTATCTTGATCCTTTTTGAGTGACCAATTTTGCGCGCAGGTCTTTGAGGGAACCAAAAGCCAACTAAATACTAGAAAAAATGATGCTAGTAAGCTATGACCTCTGAGGCTCTCGAAGGGGCCTGAATGAGAACTAATCATAAATCTTCATTAACATACAACGTCCTACAGAAAAACAAAAGTGGTGGATTAAAAGTTTCCAGGCCTACCAAAGTCTTTAAGCATATAAAGCAAAGGTCTACCAAGATAATTTAAAATGATAGAGCACGAAAATGGGTTTCTAAGAAAAAATATACTGGTTATAGGTATTCGGATTCAAAATAGTACCAATCCTTCGTGGACTAAGAAATTACTCTTATTGAGTTTTTTCCGATGTTTACTGAAGACTTTATCCTACAGTTATGCGACCAATCGCACTTCTTTTGGTGGTGAACATCCTCCTGATGGGATGCCAGAAAAACTACACCCTTCCTACCCCGGATTCGGATAATGGAGGACTTCTTTTACCAAGAGGATTCCAAGCTTTAGTGGTGGTTGACAGTGCCGGCCCAACCCGTCACATCGCTGTCAGCAGTACTGGAGATCTTTACGCTAAGCTCAAAATAACCACAGCAGAGCCAGGTAATCTGGCCATGCGAGATACAAATGGTGACGGAAGAATGGATGTAATCAAACCCTGGGGTAATTATCCCAACGATGGCACCTTCGCTACTGAAATGCGTATCCATAACGACTACCTTTATTTTAGTTCAGAACAAGTGGTTTATCGGCAGAAATTGCCAGATGGTGAGTTGATTCCTGAAGGCGATCCGGAAGTTATTATGCGCGATCATCATCCACGGCAATGGCACAATGCCAAATCGTTGGCATTTGACCATGAAGGTGGTATGTACGTAACCTTTAGTGCACCAACCAACGTCTGTGAAAACTGGATGGAGCAACCTGGGCAAAGTTCAGCCTACATTTCCGGAGAGTTTCCTTGCTCGCAACTTGAAGATCAATCTGGCATCTGGCGTTTCGAGGCTGATAAAACCGAACAGACTCAGTCCGATGGTACAAAATATGCGCGTGGCTTACGCAGTGTCGTTGGCATCGCCTGGAATGAGGACGATAACAGTCTGTATGCAGTTCAACACGGACGGGACTATCTCTATGGTCACGCCCCGCATCTGTATACGCCGTGGCAAAATGCTGTTTTACCAGCTGAGGAATTTATTCGGGTGCAGGAAGGTGAAGACTTTGGTTGGCCTTACAGCTATTACGACCCGTTTAAAAAGAAAAGAATTTTGGCCCCTGAATATGGTGGTGACGGAGATCAAGAGCCGACACAGTTCAAATTTGCCGATCCATTACTCGGACTTCCGGCACATTGGGCTCCCAATGATTTACTTTTTTACAAAGGAGATCAGTTTCCGGAGCGGTACCGAAAGGGAGCCTTCATCGCATTTCACGGATCAACGAATCGATCACCATACCCACAAGCAGGTTATATCGTGGCCTTTATTCCTTTTGAAAATGGCGCACCGACCGGAACATGGGAAGTTTTTGCAGATGGATTTGCCGGAAAGGATACCTTAACTACGATGAGTGACGCACGTTTTAGACCAATGGGACTTGCAGAGGGTCCGGACGGATCCTTATACATTTCCGAATCGACACGTGGAAGAATCTGGAGAGTGATGTTTAATGGGGATAAATTAACTTTTGGCCCTGATGCCCTTTCTGAATTGGAAAAAAGAAAATCAGTCAGTTATCTCAAAACACCGGATGAAAAGGCGGATGACCTCTCCCAACGCGGTCCTGTTGATGCAGCTTTTCTTTACTCGACATATTGCGCGCCATGCCACCAACAACAAGGCGATGGCGTTGAATTTATTTACCCCCCTATTGCCGGGTCAGAATGGGTAAGCGGCGATCCTAAGCGCCTGATTGATGTTGTGCTGAATGGTCAACAAGGAGAAATCAAAGTAAAGAATATGACTTACAATCAGATTATGCCAGGCTTCCAATTTCTTAGTAATAAGCAGTTGGCCGGACTCCTTACGTATCTAAGAAGTAACTTTGGAAATTCAGGCGGAAAGATAACTGAAGGTCAAATCGAGGTAATAAAAAGTACTCCAAAATGATTGTAAAAAGAAAATGCTAAGAAGCTTTACCTCCATATTTAATCCAGAAAGGTTTCAAGGCCACGGCAAATCGAAGTCCTATTTTGAAGGATGGTACTTTAAGCTGGTCAGTAAGGAAAACAGATCCTTAGCAGTCATACCCGGGCTTGCCTATGATCAGGAAGGTAAGGGTCATGCCTTTATTCAGGTTTTAGATGGAAACAAAAAGACAAGTACTTACCATAAGTTTGATACCTCATTATTTCGTGCTGCTCATGACCGTTTTTTAGTAACGATTGGAGGAAATGTTTTTTCCGATCAGCAGATCACCCTTAATCTGGATGGACTGCATGGGTCAGTTACCTTCAAAAACACAGTTGGCTGGCCAAAGCCATGGTATTCGCCTGGCATTATGGGTCCTTTCAGCTTTGTTCCCTTCATGGAGTGCTATCACGGAATCGTTAGCATGGACCATCAGCTGCAAGGAATCCTTGATCTTGGAGGAGAGAAAATCGATTTATGGGACGGACGCGGTTATCTTGAAAAGGATTGGGGTCGCTCCTTTCCGTCCGCTTATACCTGGATGCAAAGTAATCACTTTAGTGAACGCGGAATTTCACTGAAGTGCTCTGTTGCCAGAATTCCCTGGTTGGGCAGTTCCTTTACCGGCTTCATTGCCGGATTGTGGATGAAAGATCATTTGATCCGTTTTACCACCTACAATAGTTCCGATTTACTCAAGTGTCAAATCGATTCCCATCAGGTCCGGGTTAGTCTTCAAAATCCAGATTTTCTGTTGGACATTACAGCTCTTAGGTCAGAAGCAACTCAATTGGCCTCTCCCATCCATGGGGCAATGGAAGGGCGAATTCAGGAGACCATGAATGCAAAACTCGAGGTAAATCTTCGACTGCGAAGAAGCGGTAAGTCCGTACTTCAAGACACAGCAATTAATGCCGGTCTGGAAGTTGCTGGCGAGATTGAAAAGATCTTGAAGTAATTAGTTTTTAACAAACTCTACCCGTCGGTTATTAGCCTTATTTTCTGGTGAATCGTTGGTGACGAGGGGTTTGGACTCACCATAACCCTTGGTTGTAAGCCGAGTTGCATCGATACCCATAGTCACCAGTTGTCCTTTAACGGCGTCAGCACGCTGTTGGGAAAGCTGCAAATTTGAAGCATCATCACCATCGCTATCGGTATGACCACCGATTTCAAATTTCAATGTTGCATCGTTGTTCATCAATGCAACAACTTCATTCAGGGCTCCAAAACTTTCCGGACGTATGGTCGCTTTGGCCACATCAAACGTTATTCCACGGGCTATAAATCGACCGCTGGAAGTTAGCTGCTTGTAGGGATCTGCACCGCCTTCAGCAATTCGGACATTTTTAACAAAAAGCTGGTGTCCATTATCTCTTGAAGAACAATCTGCACAAGTAAACTGAAAGGTTGGCGCATGGCCTTTTGTTATTACACTATTGATAACCCGCTGGCTGTTCAAATAAACTTTAATCGATTTTTCGGTAATAGCTACAGAAACATGGACCCACTTATCAGCCAAATCCGCATAATATTTTCCATAGGCAGATGTGAGCATTTGACCCTGGCTATATTTTCCTTCCATGGAACCAAACCTGACCGTACCATCGGCATAAATAGTGATTCGTTTTGAAAAGTCACCAAGAACATTTGCCTGATAATCGGTGCTATAGTATTCCTCATCACGAGCAAATTGAATAACCAGATATTCATTTCCATAGTTACCCGTTTCCATCGCCTGAGCCCAAGTCTGTCCAATTTTTCGAAACAGGTAATCAAATTCCAGGGTGGTTCGGGTAGAGTTCAAGGACATATCTGAATGACGTGGGTATACAATACCCTCCTCGATAAATCCCATTACGTTTTGACCAGAAATTTGCGCCACCTCCACTTGTCCGGAAGTTGGAACCCATAGAGAAGGAATTTCATCAGATGTTTCAGCCACAAAATTATCCTCAAGAATAACTTTATTTCCAGGAACGAAATCAAATTTGGCATAAGCCTTTTCCGGAGAAACAGTTGTTGCCACAGGTTTAGGGCGCTCCGTTTCGGATTGTCCTTCAACTGACTGAACCGATTCCGTTTCCGACTCTTCGCCTTGATCAACACCTTGATTGGTTCCGGACTTATTACCCTTTCTGAGCGTACTGTCTAATTTATTTTCAACCTTATCAAGACCCTGATTAATCGCGTTGTTGATCTTATTATTCTTACGCTGAATAATTTGAGACTTGATTTGGTTACCGATTTGGCTTTGTGCCATTAATGGTATGAGTACCATGAATAAAATTTGTCCTACTTTTTTCATAGCGCTAAGTGGTTAATCATAGTGGATTTTTAAAGCGAGTAAGCTTCCAAATTTAATTAATTTTTAATTTAAAGGGCTGAAAATCAGTAGTCGTAGACCTGAAATCCATAATCCTATCCATTGAAAAATACCACCAAAAGATCTGCTTCTGAATATCTGGCCGAGGGACTGATGATAAACCCTGCTTTAGTATTGGGCTTCGTCGCCGAAAACACACGCGAAGAGTACATGGAAAAAAAGTAGGAAAGGCAATACATGATAACCTATGCCCGGGATCTTCAGAATGACCTCATCAACCTTCAGATAGGTATTGCCTTAAATGAGGAAAAGTTTCAAGCCATGGATTCTCTGATCAGGACCTTGGCATTGGAAAACCAGACAGACAGCACACGGCGACTGGCCTATTACCTATACCGCGCCTATATGGGTACGCAAACGGAGGTTATTTTTTCCCGACAAACCATCCTGCAAATGAAGTCTACAGGCGCCTTGGGACTAATCAGTAAAGTAGCCGTTTAGGATAGCATTACCTATTACGAAGAGATCTCCTATCAAATCATCACACAGGGCAATGCAATCAGTGACCAATATGTTAAGCCAAGCAAGGCCATTGGGTTTAAAATTTTTGATCCTTTGTTTTTCTTAAATTATTCCAGAGGAGATGCGCATAGACTATTAACTGAGGGACCTGCACCTACTTTTGTGCCAAATTACCAAGCGGTAAAATTAGAATACATTCATTACATCTACCTGGGCAAAGTTCTATGGGTTTCTATATCCGCATGTTACGAGAAACCGAAGTACACATAAAGAATCTTTTGCTGTTTTTAGAGGATGCGTACAATCTCCGGGAAATGGAGGGCTATGAAAATACAATTGAGAAAACCGCTCTACCTTAAATTTTTTGCCTTGCAACTTTGAATAAAAGAAGCACTGCCATTGAACCTAAACCAAGAAATATTCCTGTAGCCTTAAGACCGGCCCCAAGGCCGTAACCAGCTTTAAGCCAATTGAACATTTCCGGACTTAAAAATCCACCAAGGTTAGCCACGGAATTAATCCAGGCCAATCCGGCAGCGGCGGCCGTGCCGGCAAGTAAAGAAGATGGAACTGACCAAAAAACAGAAACAGAACACATAACTGCAGTTGTAGCCAGACAGATAAAAACCAATGTCAGCCATGGTTGTCCGATTATACTGCCTGCGAAATAAAATGCAATCAAACCAATCAGCCCTGCGCCAGTCAGGTGCCATTTACGGTCACCACTTCGATCAGAGCTCCAACCAAAAATGACCATTCCCAACGCAGCACAAAACCACGGAATAGCAGTAAGCATTCCGACACGGGTATTTCCTGCAGAAAAAGTATTCTGAAGAATCTGAGGAAGCCAAAAGGATATTCCGTACAGGCCCATTACAAAGCTGAAGTAAATAAATGTACATAACCATAAGACGGGAGACTTAAAGCTCTGGGTCCAATGGGAAATTGTTTCCGTTGTTTGTTCCGGAGAATTCGCCAGATCGGCGGCGAGCTGTGTTTTTTCGGATTCGGATAACCAAGAAGCCTGAGCAGGCCGATCGGTGAGTAAAAATGGGAGCATTAAACCAACTACTACACTTGGCACACCCTCCAAGATAAATAACCATTGCCAAGGCTTACCGAATGCAAAATCAGTTGAAGCATCCAATAACCAACCTGACAACAAGGATCCGAATACACCAGCAAAAGCAACGGCCATCATAAAACCTGCGTAGATACGTGCGCGGTACTGTCGGGGGTACCAATAGGTCAGGTACAAAATGACGGAGGGAAAAAATCCGGCTTCAGCTACTCCTAATAAAAATCGAAAAAAATAAAAATGTGTGGATGTTGTACTGAGAGCACACAGTGCAGAGCAGATTCCCCAGGTAACCATAATTCGGGTAATCCAAATCCTTGCTCCGATACGATGCATCCATAAATTACCTGGTACTTCAAAAATAAAATAGCCGATGAAGAAAATGCCAGATCCAAGGGTAAACACTGCATCATTAAACCATAGCTCCTCAGACATTTCCAGCTTGGCAAATCCGACATTAACACGATCGATGTACGCTAGTATATAGCAAACAAAAAGTACTGGAAGAATCCGCCAGGTAATTTTGCTGTAGAGCGATTTCGTTTTATTAGATACCTGCATCTTACCGAACCAGATGCTTATTGAAATACTCTAATGTAATCCACAATCAATTCCTGAGGAAAAACAGTTTTGTCATCTGGGCTTCCTGGCCACCGCCCGCCAACAGCCATATTGATCAGGAAATAATAAGGTAACCGAAACGTGTTTCCACTAACAGTGGGATAAGAAAAAGATCCATAAAGTTCATTATCGAGATACCAATCAATTCGATTTCGATCCCATATAGTGGTAAACACATGGAATGAATCATAAAACTGACCGGAGCTAAGCGAAGTGGATCCGGTTGACGTCTGATAGGCTTTATTGGTAACATTTTCATAATGAACGGTACCATGAACCGTTTCGGGCTGACTACCGATAAGTTCCATCATATCAATTTCACCACAGCCAGGCCAAGGGTTGGTATCAATGTTTGAGCCAAGCATCCAGAAGGCAGGCCAGATTCCTTTACCGCGTGGTAGGCGTGCACGAATATCGATGCGGCCATAGGTTGTTTCGACCTTACCTTTCGTTTTAATACGGGCAGATCGATAGATGCCAAAATCATTAATTGCCGTAATGATGAGCTTACCTTCACTCAACCGGATAGTGTTTGGTTGATCTCCATACAACTGAAGCTCATTGTTACCCCAATTGCAAAGATTAGGACAGCCATTACCAATGTCGTAAGTCCAGGAATTGAGATTCAAGTCTGGACCATCGAATTCATCTGACCAAAATGCTTTCATGGATGGATATTCAGCTGGTGTAAAGAAACCCAGAGCATCGGAAAGTATTGGAGCCGGCTGATCATCATCAAAAAGGACGATCTGGAATTCATAAACGGAGGCTGTAGATTGAAGGGTAAGTTTAAAAAGTTCTGAAAGTTCTTGGTGTGGATCGCCGGTGATCTGAATGGGGATGGAAGCCTCGGATTGTCCTTTTTCAAATACAATAGTGCCCTGAGCAGCCTGAAGATCCAAGTCCTGTTCAGTAGTCAGGTGGGTAATCTGATAGGTAAGTGACAGGACTGAGTTTTTATTATTATCGCGAAGAATAATGATTTGTTTATTGGAATTTTCTGAGCCTTCCACTAAGGATTCTGTAGCCAGCCGGAGCACCACCGGTCCTTCAACCTCATCCTTTGCACAGGAAATCAAAAAAATGAGACAAGTGACTAAGAGCAAAAGACGCATAAGGTTGTTTACTTTTGATTTTTAAAGTGGACTGACGGCCAGTCCGAAAAATACATAAAAACAGACTATGAAAGCTCTTCGTGTATTGGGTTATGCCATTGGGAGTGTTTTACTTTTAATTATTCTTATTGCTTTTCTGGCCTACCGATCAGATATACCTGCCGCCGAGGTCGAGGCAACCTACCGCACTCCGGAATCTAAGTTTATTCAAGTTTCAGATTCTAGAATGCATGTTCGCAAACGGGGCTCTGGAGTGCCGGTTTTTCTTATTCATGGATCATTTGCGTCGCTGCACACTTGGGAACCGTGGGAAGATTCTCTAATCCAAAACTTCACAACCATATCCATTGACCTCCCCGGCCATGGCCTTACCGGTCCCAATAAAAGTGGAGATTATTCTCAAGACTATTACCGGGATCTCCTATTCGCCCTTGCTGACACCTTACGTATTGACACATTTTACGTAGCCGGAAATTCGATGGGCGGAAATGTAGCCTGGAGGATGGCCATACAAAGGCCAGACCGCGTAAAAAAACTGATCCTGGTTGATGCAGCTGGAGCACCTAAATCGCCTCAGCCCGACACCATTCAAACTAACCAAAAATCAACCAACCGGTCACGGCCATGGATATTTTCAGTTATCGCTAATCCGACGTGGGGAAAATTATTGACCCGATTTACCCCAAGATTTTTATTTGCCATAAACCTGAAACAGGTTTATGCAAATGATTCATTGATAAACAACGTGGTTACGGATCGGTACTATAAATTACTTCTGCGTGAAGGCAACAGACAGGCCACAATTGAACGACTAACTGCGCGGCAGAATTTTTTTGGAGAAGTCAGGGATTCACTCAGAACTCCTACACTTATTTTATGGGGCGCGCAAGACTCTTGGATTCCTTTGTCCAATGGGGAGCGCATGCATGCTGCCATACCTGGTTCACAACTTGTTGTATTCCCACATGCAGGACATGTGCCACATGAGGAAATCCCTGAAGAAAGTGTGGCCGTTGCATTAGCGTTTTTAAAAAAACATCAATAGAGCCTCTGCATTTCTCTTCAAATCATCTCAATTTTAGATTAGATGATTTCTTACTGAAAATATTCAGGAAGTAGCTCATGGTAAAATGAAACGACAGCAGGAGTTTTTGGAAGGGATTCGATTTCCGTACAAGATACCTTACGGAAATTAAGCATCTGCTTTTTCCAATCTTCAAATTCAGGCAAAAAGGAAAAGTTGGAAATCTTTTTAACCGGATCCAACTCGGGCTTGAATTGAGATCTGATATAGGAACAAAAGTCCTTCGCATGATCCACCTTGGAACATGAATACCACGACCAACGGCCACCACAGATGTATTCAGAAATTCGTTGCTCGAGCGAACGGTCGATATCGTCCTTGATTTTGAATTTTACCAGATTATCCGTTGTGTCAACATATTTAATCACTTCATAGCCCATTCGAAGGGCAATGAGTTCACGAAAGTAAGATGAGTTAACGGAACCCGAACAATTGGCTTTTAAACGCAGGTTTAATTTCGATGTTTCG
>Ga0068872_10002016_pt1 | contig 16126 bp, 10 predicted proteins | sample NOAtaG_7_FD_66441 | JGI IMG/M metagenome (GOLD analysis project Ga0068872, IMG submission 66441) | Freshwater lake microbial communities from Lake Erie, under a cyanobacterial bloom - NOAA_Erie_Diel1S_2200h metaG | ecosystem: Environmental > Aquatic > Freshwater > Lake | place: USA: Ohio, Lake...
AAAAAACTAAACGGCGACAGATTAGGATTGCCCTGCTCATCCACGGTGCTGGCAAAAGCAATGGGACGCGGTGCTACCGAGCCTAAGAGATAGGCGTGCAATTTGGCGGTACTTATTTCCTTTGGATTGATGCTGAGCATTTATACAGATTGATCTTTGTGCTTGCGTGCAAGAATTGAAAAATCTGATTCATCCTTTACGATACGGTTCTTCAATAACCCTAAGCCTGTAATTTCCATTTCCACATCACCCCCATCTTGCAGCCACTGAGGTTTATAGTTGGGGTCTAATCGTTTGCCGGTGCCGTTCAATTCCAGAAAACAACCGGTACCTACCGTGCCCGAGCCAATAACATCGCCGGGTAAAATATTTACTCCATAAGCACAACGCTCTATGATTTCGGCAAAGGTCCAGTCCATATCTCCCATATTGCCGCGCGATACTTCTTTACCGTTTACACGGCACACCATTTCCATATTATAGTTGTTCCCTATATGACCGTTTTTAGCAGGAATTCTGTATTGCTCCAATTCATCAGGTGTTACTAACATCGGACCAATGGCGGTACAAAAATCTTTGCCTTTTGCCGGTCCCAGATTGAGTTTCATTTCTTCCATTTGCAAGGTACGAGCACTCATATCGTTCATAATCATATAGCCGCCAATGTATTCATCAGCATCTTCGGCTTTTATGTTTTTACCTTTCTTGCAGATAACCACTGCAGCTTCCAATTCAAAATCGAGTTGCTGGAAATGATCAGGCATACACACAATGTCGCCGGGGCCTTGCACCGCATTATGATTGGTAAAATAAAAAATAGGATACTCATCAAACTCCGGGATCATTTCTACACCGCGATTGCGGCGAGCAGCCTCCACGTGCTGACGAAAGGCATATCCATCGCGCATACTGCTGGGGTTAGGAATGGGAGCCAGAATATGCAGTTTCTCATAAGGAATAGGCTTTACATGCTTTACTGCGCCTTGCTTAAGTAATTCATAAAAGTTGCTCGCGTGTTCGATAACATCTTCCCAGGAGTATAAAAACAGCTGCATATTATCGGGCAGGTTCCAGTCCACTTCGCGCACCGGATACACTTGATTATCCACCAAAAAGCCAAGATGGTCTTGTTCTTCGTATAAAAATGAAATGAGTTTCATTAGATTAAAAAATTGAAGGGGTGAAATTAATGAATACTATCCATCAGCAGTGATGAATGATAAACATGCACAATACGATGGCATTTCCAATTCTTAATGCGCTTATAACCGTTGGTTTTTAAACTGGAAGGGCAACAAACAATTTACTTTAAGTGCTTTAGATGCTGGTACTAATACTGAAGTTGATTTTACAGATAACAACGCATATACAATAACAAACAATCCGGAAGGGGGCATTTATATACTCAGAGACTTTTGCAAAACGGGGATGACATTATAATACCAATCCTCAAACGCACTGAATTTAGTTACATTTATTAGAGCTTAAATAAAAACACGCATGAAAACCTCAATGATTACACTGTTGCTTGTTGCTTTAGCTGTTGTTAGCAAAGCACAAGCCCCTGAATGGAGTATGCCCGTAACATTGGTAGTGCCAGGTTATGGCAGTGATACCGTTTGGATAGGTATGGATGCCAATGGCGCAGCAGGCTACCAGCCCGGACTGGATAGTTTAGCTGATATTTATACACCTCCCTTCGGCATTTTTTGTGTGGACTCTACGCTTACACTTAACAACTGCTTTAATCTGAAAAAGGATACCAAGAATTTTAACCCACTAAGTAAAATTCAATTTTTTAACCTATTTGTGCGGGTAGATCCTACAATCCAATATGATTGGATTAATCGACCTCATATATTATTTGATACTAGTAAATACAGGTATGATGATAATGGATACAGAACAACATTTATACTTGTAAATTCTAATTATGGTTATATCAATGGAATAGATGTAGATTCTTGGGGGTTATGTCAATTTGACACTGTTCAAAACATTGACTACATCGGCACTGATTCAATCTCATTAATATTTGAATCTTCAAATTTGAATTTCAATTGTAACACAAATGATCGTGTAATGATGCTTAAAATTTCAATTGGAGTTAATTATTATTATAATAATGTTGACTATTATTATTTATCAAAAGATAAACTAAATATAACACCAAGTATCAACAATGGTATCTTTTCAATTAACTACAACAATAATTCACAAATAGAAGAAAGAGACATAAAAATATATAGCCTTTTAGGTAATGTAATACCATTCTCAATTACTAACAATACCATCAGTATTGCGTATCCCGAAAATGGGATTTACATAATATCTGTACTTAAAAATAATTTTTATATCACTCAAAAATTTATTATCAATCGTTAAAGCTGAATTTATGAAAACACTTACACTGACCCATTTTATTTTATCTATCCTACTGATACATTCACTCAATTTAACAGCTCAGACAGATAACTCAACTTTTGGGTTAGCGCACACACCGCAAGGAAACCTGCATGTATTGGTATTATTTATTGGTTTCAATGATGAAACTGCAATACCAGGTATAAACACCAAATAATTACATTTATTAGAGCTTAAATAAAAACACGCATGAAAACATCAATGATTACATTGTTGCTTGTTGCTTTAGCAATTTTTTGTAAAGCACAAACTGTAGATTGGGATTTAGTAGAACAACATTATTTTGAAACCTACCAACCAACAGATACACCAGCCTGGATTTTTCCTATAATAGCCATTAATGGTGATGGACAACAGGATACTATTTATTATTGTTATGACCCGAATGCGCAAACGTATAATTTCAATGAACTGAATTATGGCGAAATAAAATATAAGATTGATTCAACCGATTTTCAGTTTTCATTTTATGCAGCTTCATTAGATAGCTTTTATAATGTACAAGCTTTTGGAAATCCGCTTCCAGAAATTGGAGGTTTAGGAATATCCATTAGAAATTCTAAATATCCGCTCACCTTAAAATGGAACGGCAGTAAACTTTACGATACCATACTTCCATTCCCTAATATATTGCCTAAACCTATTGCAAGGATAGGTGGTTTTTGGGGACACTATTATACGCCATTTATATTAGGTACAGCTGAAACATTTATCATAGCAGATACTGCGGGTATTGGCTCAATATGTTTAGACCCCGTAGTTAATCTTATCCGGGATAGTATCATATTTGATGGACCATTATCGGCAAGCCCAGATGATTTTCTTGGTATTACTTTGTCGTTGAGGAAGCAATCAGATGGTTGTATTATAGGGTCTGTTCAAAATCCTTTTGCATCCAAACTTATACTTATAGAGCATCTCAAAAGTAATAAACTAACGATTACCTCTTTACAGCAAGAAAATACTGACATACGCATTTTTGATTTTTATGGGAGAGCAATTTCCTCATTAATCATACATCCATTTCAATCTGTAACAATAGATGTTAATCAAAGCACAAAGTTGCTTATAATACAAGCGAATACATCAACAGCATTTCAAACAATTAAAATCATTAATCCATGAGATATTTTATTTCACTCATAATCATTTGCCACCTATGCAATTCACTATTTGCGCAAACAAATTCAGAAAATGGATATTGGAACCCCAACCGAGGTGAAATCAGGGTACTATTAGTTTATGCGGAACTACTTAATGACCCGAATTATTCATCAGTAACACAGCCAGGTTGGCCAGCCGGTCAAATGCCCTTGGATCCGGGAAAATATTTTGATAGTCAAGTATCAACTAATCCATCAGGTTACATTACTCGTTATTTTAGTAATGCATCATACGGGGAGTATAAAGTCATTGGCGATTATTATCCAAGTTTGATTCAACTGGACTATAATAATATAAGTAGTACAAATTACTTCTCTAAAGTAATAGAGGCGCTGAATAATACTGTCGGTGCAGACCTTTTAACAGCACATAATTTTTCAATTAACAATCACGATTTTGATAAATGGAGCAATTATAATTTCGGCACTGAGAAATTAGAATCTCCTGATAATTTGAATGATATGATTATTGTATTGTATAGAGTAAACAGTTACATAACCGGTACTCAGAATCCCGGTACTAACACAGGTTCAGTTAATCCGTCAGCAATAAACTTAACACTAAAAAATTCCTCCGGTTTTAACTGCAGATCAAATTTTGTAAGTTTTAATAATGATGCAGAAGTAATTATGCGCCACGAGTTCTCACACAGCATCTACGGAGGAAATAATTTTCATACTGCAGGTTGCGGAGCAGGCACTCGTACTTTTTTATCATCGGTAGGTGGATATAGTAATATGAGTAGCTGGGATAGTAACTCGCAAGGTTGCAACGGGTGGGACAGATGGCGCATGGGTTGGAAAAACCCGAATAAACAACATTTAATCAGTGCCTACAATGCTTCGAACAACAATGAAATTGACTTCGAAAATTATTCAATACAAAATAACCCTTTAGGCGGTGAATATATACTTCGTGATTTTAGTAGTACAGGCGATGCTATAAGGATTAAACTACCCAAAGTGGATAATAATGCATTACCTCAATATTTATGGCTTGAAAATCATGCACAACAAAACGAATTCGGGTTTCAAAATGGGTTGGGCTTATTTGCTTATATTCAAGTGGGGAAGGAAAATAAAAGTAATATGTATTTTTCCGAAGAATCAAGCCCAGGAAATTATTTATTCCCTTTGCCTGCATCAGGCCGCTTTGATTTCAATTTTAATATTCCTAATAAACTAATTGATTTAGACAATTCTTTACCTAACCCGTTAAGCGGTTATCATTTTCTTATGCGACAAGCAATTGATGGTATTGAAGCCATACAAGGGCAAATTGCTTCTAATGAAAATGAATTATTCCTGGCAAATAAAGTCAAAATCAATAATCAGATTATTAATCATTACCCGACGTTTGGTAATAGCACAGATCCATTCAAACTTAATGGAAACAATACAATATCTATTTCCAGTAATCCAAGTTCTCAGGTTATTAGTACATATAAAAATAGTACGCAATTACCTGATATTAACAATAAATCAATTCATCTCTCCGGGTTATCTATTCAAATATTAAACGAGGATGCTTACAACGACTACACCAATGCGTTAAAAATTAAAATCCGCTGGGACGAATACAAAATCAATAATGACGTGCGCTGGTGCGGTGATATAGTGTTACACCCGAGTATACACTTCAGTGCAGCCAACTTACCCTTAGATGACATCAACGAGCGCTCTTTGGATATTCAACCGTATGTAACGCTGCTCTTAGACCGTGGTAAAAGCCCTACACAACACGTGAGTTACGAGGAAATTAACGGTGAGCACATTTTCACAAAACCTACCTATTTTACCGCTACAGAAAACTCATACATCTATCAAAACAATGGCTCAACTATTCACGTGGATAACAAGAGCACTTTGCAATTAGAGAGCGGTTGTAAATTGGAAATGGATAATGGCTCACAATTATTAGTTACTAATGGCTCAACACTAATAATAGATGATAATGCCCTGTTGCTGATGCACGAGGCTTATTTGTATATAGATGAAAGTTCTACCTTAATTATTAGAAACAGCAACCCCGATGCAGGTTTAGTTTTAGGAGACTTAGTGAGTACACCCACTAATGCTTTGATAGAAATTTATGGTACCCTGCGCTATGAGAACGGAGCACCTATGGTGTATAAAGGCAGCGGCCGTTATGAATTTATAGGCGCTGAGGCAGTGGTAATATTTGATGACCCTGTAAATAGTTATGTGGAGTTTACGGGCCCTTATTTTGCTTTTCCTGCACTTACGCTCAGAGATGGCGCACAGATAACAATGAATACTGCTATTATATCATTATCATCCCTGTTAATTGAAGTACATCAACACGCTACACTTAACCTTACGGATGCTGAAAATATTATGATTCAGGATGTGCACATGAATGGTTATGAAATAAGCGATGCCAATCATACCGCATTGAATATTGAAAATGTATGGAATATGGAAATGGGTGCTTGCCGCTTTAATCAAGATGCACTTGCTTCTATGCAAAACGCACTTAAAATTAGCGGCATACCGCAAACAAGTGTCTTTGCTTTGTACGATATCAGAATAGACCGCAGCGTGAATCCATTATACCTATCGGATGGAGATTATATGAAATGTTCCAATCTATTTATTAACCTGCTGGGTAATCCTCAATCGGACAATCTCATTACATTGAGAAAGATTACTAAGAGCATTATAAAAGAATCGGTATTAAAATATGGGAATACGGGTATCAATATCAGCGGGTTCAATAACGCACTCAACAACATTCTCTATCTTGATAAAACGGATATAACAGACACTCATACAGGAATAGACTCCAAAGGCTCGCAACTCTTTTTACGTAACGGCAGTAGTATTAAATCAGTGGTAAATGGAATAGTTGCAGAGGGTAATGTGCTGTATGATGGCGATAATAATCCGATAACCTACAACAGTATGATTACACTTGGAGACATAGGATGCGCCAATATTTTACAGTTTACGAATTACGGCATTTGGGCTACCAACACCTTGCTCAATATGGATGCTAATCTGCATGCCATTGCCAATCAGAGCAACCCTGTACCAAATAGTTTGGTGCGGGCTTCTGCCGGCACCGGAGCATTTATAAAACTTTGTTACCCTAATAAAAATCCATTAGCATCAATTATACCTACTACTATTTATGCAAGTGGCAATTACTGGGGTGGCATAACTCCCATTGCACCCGGTGGCAATCAAGCACCGGATTTTGATGTAAGGAAGTATGGTAACCATGCTTGTGTAGGTTTGAACTATAATATTATACCTGTGCTTACTGATCCGCTTACTACTTGCAGTGTCATTCATAATGACTGTGAATCGTGCGAGCCTGTTACTAACGATGATGAAGGTGCATCGCAAAATGTACTTATTGGAAATGCTTATAAAATGTTGTACGGAAATTTTACACCACTCGACACAACCTATACCCGTAATCCATTTGAAGAAATAAGTGTGCTTAGGCTTGCATTGGATACTTTAACAAATATCTGGACTGTTTATGATTTAGAGAATAATCCATACACAGTAAGCGAGCGCTCCGTACACCGGATACTGACATCAAGAGTTTTATTACCGTTAACTAATACGGCTAATGCAAGAAAGCATATTAGAAACATATTTGAGCATTTCAATATTTCTGATACGGATGCAGATCACCTATTTAGTCTTTATCCTAATCCGGCAAATCAAACGATACATTTAGCATCGAGCTACAGTGGAAATATTCAAGTTTCCCTCTACGACATACAAGGCAGGGTGATATTTAATAGCGAGTTCGAAGAATATATAAACTCGTATCCGATAAATATTGAAGGATTAACGGATGGAATATATTGTGTTAGAATTATAGATTGCAAGCAACAATTAATTGATAAATTAACTTTCATCAAAGCACATTAACTTTTTCCGGTTTATGCCACGTTTACCTTTTAAAACAGCTTTTACAGTTTTGCTGATTGCCTTGCATTGTTTTGCCGATTTAAGCACAAGCGCACAAGCCACTTACAATTGGGCGGTGAGGCAAAAAAGCGGAGGCACAATGCACGAATCGCCGGATGCTATGTGTGTGGGCACTGATGGTAATGTTTATGTAGCATTAAATTTTAACAGCTCTGATATAGAATTTAAAACCGGATTAAGCGTGTATAACACAGGAACGGGTTATTACGATGTCGTTATCGTTAAATATGATGCTGCCGATGGTGCTGTGCTTTGGATAAAGCCATTGCGAGGCATATATCACGAACAGGCACGAAGTATGGCTTGTGGGTCTAACGGAAACATATATATAGGAGGCACATTTAGAAGTCCTTATATGACCGTTGGCATTGATACAATTTGGAACAGGGAGTACGGCAACATATATCCTCAGGAAGACATGTTTATGATTGCGCTGAGTGAGGACTCCGGTAATGTTCAATGGACAAAAGGTTTTGGCGGCACGGGCTCAGATTATCTAACCTCGCTTGCAAGCGACCATTGGGGAAATATCATAGCCGGTGGGTATTACTACAGCGATTCGCTTACTTTAGGTACTACTCAAATGCCCGCCGACCCGTACGGCAATATGTTTATCTTAAAGATGAACGGACAAACGGGCAATATTCTATGGGCTCGCACACACAACAGCGGCGGGCAATACCACGAAACACTAAAAGCTATCAGTATAGATAATCAAGGGAATATCTATACTGCCGGAGAGTTTAACAGTTCATGGTTGGTATTTGATTCCATTTTACTCATTCGTCAAAAGTTAATTGATGTTTATCTGATTCGGTTTAATGCGCAGGGAGTAGCCACCTGGGGTATGGTACATTCCGGCCCCAATAACGATTATGTGCAAAGTATAGCCACTTACCACAATAAACTATATCTCTGTATAGATAACACAATAATTTATAAAAATGGTATTTGGCCGGATTCCTCTAAACTGATGAAAATAGACATAGCGGGCAAAACAATAGAATGGAATAAAAACTTTTCACGGATAAGGTTTAAGCAAGTTGTGATTGACACTTCGGGATATGTGCTGACGGGTGGATACGCAAGAGATACCACGAATATGGACGGCGTTTTGATTAAATGCTACAAAGAATATTGGCCCGACTTGTTTGTATTGGCTCTTGATACAGCAAGCGGTAAGGCATTGTGGGCTAAAACTTATACAAAACTCATTGAGTCCGGTTTTGTCATAAGCCGATCTTCGTTACAGAGTATGTGTACCAATCATAATGGCACAGTATTTACCGGGTTTAAATTTAATAATATAGGAATTCAATTAGATAATATAATGCTTACGAATTCCATTAAGGAAACTTATGACTATATCGTATCGCGCATTAATTATGTGTATATAGGTGTGGGAGTAGAAGAAACGCCACAAGATAATGGGCAGGTTTGGCTCTACCCCAACCCGGGTAGTAATGAGCTTGTGATCAACAGCACCGATATTATCGAACAATGTACCGTTAGAGACATGAGCGGAACGGTTCTAATACATATTTCCGGTCAATCGCTTAAACACACTGTTAACACAACTTCAATGGCATCAGGTATATACATTGTTAGTATGCAAATACAAGGTATGCCGGTAAACCGACTTTGGGTTAAAGCAGAATAAATTGCTGTTTTAGTTTACTGTTCATTGTTGACAAGCAGTAAATGAATAAACTTTAATGTTTTGTGCAAATCACGGGGATACCAAAATGAATGATACCTAATCATTAATAATAAGATCTATGTTCTTGGCAAGAATTAGTATTGAGATAGTTTAATACTCACTATCCTTTTTATCTGAATACTTCTTTCGGCTTTCGTATTTCTCCATCTGCCGCTGAACAATTAACTGAGTTAATGCAGCAGCAATCTGTTGAGTGCTGTTTTCTTCAAACGCTTTTTTACTGTCTTTTTCACGCACATCAATTCGGTATAGCAGCCAAGCAAGTTGCTCGCTGTTGTTCATCAACAAATCGTACACTCCGGCCTCAATCAGGCCTAAGCGTTTTTCAAACTCATCCCGGTCAGCAAAATAGAGTTCGGGTAATTGAGTGGCCTCGTCGTAGAGTTGATTGATATCGGTATTCACTTAACAAAGTTAATGAGGTAATCGCGTTAATAAAATTTCATATTACCCTTGGCTACTGCCAATATCTTTGCACCGTATTCAATTAAATTATTTAACTCATGGTAGAATTAAAAGAAACCTTTAATACCGACGGAACACACGGCAGCCCTATATTACCCACGCACATCAAAAATTTTCTGATTGATATTGATGGAACCGTGTGTGAAGACATTCCTAACGAAGAGCCTGAACGCATGCTCACCGCTGCATTAATACCCGGTGCACAGGATTACATTAACAAATGGTACGATGAAGGTCATTTCATTACTTTTTTTACAGCACGCACCGAAGCACATCGCACAAATACGGAGATATGGCTAGTCAATAATGGTTTTAAATACCATGGCATAATTTTCGGCAAACCACGTGGAGGTAATTATCACTGGATAGATGATCGTACGGTTCGTGCTACCAAGTTTTTAGGCAAATTCAGCGACTTTATTGAAGTGGAACGTAAAATTGAAATCTTTGAACCTTAACCGGTATAGTAATTTCGCTAACTATTTAACTTACGATCTGCTATTATTTGTTCAAGTGCATCCTTTACGATTTGTTTAAATGCTTGAAACATGAGTCTAATCGAAGCCTGACCGGTATCCAGTGGGTCCATAGCTGAGGATGCTTTAAAAAACTCATCAACGGGTTCTATACCCATCATCATAATGTTCGTTTTTATTTTATGTGCCAGTGCCTTAAATTGTTTCCAATCATTATTAGAAATACAAGCCGTCATCTCCTGAAGCATTTCGGGAGTATCCTGTACATATAATTTGAGAATATTGTTTATGAAACCGGGTTCGTGATCGTAATAATCTTCCAGAAAAGCCAAATTATAATTACGCTTTGGCGTATGATGAATCTGTTGATTTATCTTATCTGACTGGTCAAGTTTATCTTCATTTTCAGATGGTCCCTTGGTTATTTCAAGCTGATCTATGATGAGCTGGTACAACTGCTCCGGCTTAAAGGGTTTCACAATATAGTTATCCATACCTGCGTCACGAGCGTTACGAATCTGATCTTGAAATCCGTGGGCCGTCATTGCAATTACCGGAATTTGTCTGATATAGGCTTTATCTGATTTACGGATGATGCGGGTGGTTTCAAAACCATCAATGTCGGGCATAGAGATATCCATCAGAATTAAGTCTATGTCCTCTTCCTGAAGTATATCTAGCGCTTCATAACCACCTGAAGCTTCTAACACATCAAATCCTTTCGCTTTCAAGAGATGTACCACAAGTAAACGATTAATATAATTATCATCCACTACCAATACACGTATCCCCTCCGGAATGTCGGGACCTTTGGATTCGGTTTCAGCTTGAACGATCTGCTCCTCGCTAATGGTTAACGGTAATTCAATAGAAAATGTGGTGCCTTTGTTTAATGCACTTCGCACCGAAATATGTCCTCCCATCAGCTCTACCAGTTGCTTTACAATGGGTAATCCAAGGCCGGTGCCACCATACTTTCGTGTTGTATCAGACTCGGCTTGTTTGTAAGAATCGAATATCAGATCGATATTTTTATCGTCTATACCAATACCGGTATCTGAAACCTCTATAAGTATTCGTGCCTTGTCGTCCTGTTTCCCAAGTAGTTTGGCGGAATACGTTATCTGGCCTCGATCGGTAAATTTTATAGCATTACCTAACAGGTTAAGCAGTATCTGATTGATACGAGTGGGATCAGTATTTAACTGTGTCGGTATATCCTGATCAAAATCTAGTTTTAAGTGAATCTCCTTGGCCCCTAATTTTGATAATACAATGGAATATAAATTCTCAAAGAGTACCTTCAATTGTACCGGCACCTCTTCAAACTGCATTTTACCGGATTTGATTTTGGATAAATCAAGAATGTCATTGATAATCACCAACAGATTATCGGTAGATTGTTTAATCAGATTCAAAAACTGGCGCTGTTCTCCGCTCAGTCCACTTTGAATCATAACATTTGTTAATCCTATGATGCCATTCATCGCAGTTCGTATTTCGTGACTCATGCGGGCCAGAAATTGCTCCTCAGCAATCTGCGCATCAACTGCAATCTGAGCCTGCTCCTGAATGTGTTTCTTTTCTTTCTCTAATTCGGTGATATCATACACGGACAAGATATAGCCTCGATCCTCATTATTCGTATACGGACTAATCGTGAGCAACACACTTTTATACTCGTGATATTTGGATTCAAGTTGTATAATCCGATGTATACTATCTCCTGTTGCCAGGGCAACAATCTGAGGCATAAGTTGATTGGCCTGATCCAGTTCAAATAAAATATCGGTAAGCGGAAGGCCCGGTAATTCACTCAGTTCATATCGGGTAATTTCCGTAAAAACAGAATTGATATATGTTGTATTGAGTTGTTCATTTAATACAGCAATACCTATGGGTATCATCTCAAAAACATCCTTAGGACTAATGGAGAGGTAATTATTCATTAGGGCGCCTTCCCTGAGAATATCTGTACCAAAAAACACCAAGGCATTATCATTCCTGTAATTGATACGCTTCAGGTATCCGCTGAATGAACTAGATTTATTTTTATCGATTTGTAAGGTTAAAGTCATAGGAATATCCTGCAGATCGCTATGCAGAGCATCCGTAATCAATCGGAAATATTTTTTTATCTCTGATGTATCTATGAATTCCAGTAAAGATGAACCCTTGATTTCACGCCCTAATATTTTTGTGAGGTAGTTATTATGGAATAATATTTCAGAGTTACGATCGGTGAGTAATACCACAAAAGGCAATTGCTCGTATAGTATTTGATAGGAATGTTCATCACGAACCGACAATGCCACAGGCTTTTTCAATAATCGGTATATAAACAATACATGATCGTGGAGTTTATAGGCATCAATGCCAAACCACAACTCCTTTCCCGCCACGAGATAATTCTTTTCGATACTTGCTTCACCATTTCGCCATGCCTCTTGCATAAGTAATTCCATCTCCGGAAAGTCGTGCCCTACCAACTGATCTAAAGCGGTAATATCTTGTTCATAGTGCCGTTTATAGTGCTCAAGGATAAATTGCATAAAGGCATCATTACGATAAACTAGCTTGCAGTCTTTCTGCACTGCAAAAACCGGATGAGTAATTGAATTGAAATAATCCAATGTCTGTAGTGCCGTGCTGATTATTTCCCGCTTGGCGAGTAAAGACTTATAAAGTACATCCCACTGTGAAATATAGGTGTACAAATGTGGAACAACATCATCACGAAACACCTGGGGTACAGCCGATGCAATATTTACCGTACCAACACACTCATGATTATAGAACAAGGGAAGGGCGATAAATGATTTACCTAATTCCAGTACATCGTAATATTTTATATCCGGGTATTTATCTTTATTGTAGTAAGGAAATCGGAAAGTCTCCTGAGAGAGTGCAACATATCCCGCCAGGCGTTGACTTATTTTATTTGTTCGCTTATCGGATGCGGCTATAGATGAATAAAAAAGTTTAGGTTGATTATGCTCATTGAAGTATATCTCAATCAGATCGGCAGGAACCAGTTGTTTGATTCCTCCGGCCAGAAGTTCTCCGTAATGCATAAGCTCGGTTTCCGACAAAAAGACATGACGCCATTGTGTGGGGTACTTATATATAATATTGGCGTAATAACGCTCCATCAGGTGTTTCTCATCTATTTGTTTTTCAAGCTATTATGAAATTATCTACCCTAATAGCTGTGCGTTTCTACGCCGTTAAACCAAATAAGTTTACGGCAAATCAGAAAATAAAAAAGCCATTGGTTTACCCAATGGCTTTAAAAAGAACTGTATTGAATATTATTTCTCGATGTTTAATTTAAACACCTTTGTTTCATTATTTACGTTTAGGGTCACAAAATATAACCCAGATGTGAACGAAGATGTTGCAATACTGTATGCATGAGTTCCTTTGTTAAGATTGCCAAGATTAAGATCAACCAATAATTGACCTAATGTGTTGGTAATTGTATAGGACACGTTTGAATTATTCACGAGATCAAAATAAACCGAGAAATTTTCTTTAGCAGGATTTGGGTAAACACCGGATTTGGTCAAGAGAGCATCAATACCATTTTGAACCGATGAAACAGATTTTACCTCCAGTGGTCGTTTGTCACTATTTTCAAATGTTCCACCCTCTGCAAAAATAAGTCCGGTGCCATCTTTTACTGAAAAAGCTCCGTTACCATAGCTGCAACACATTCCATCGCCGTAACTATCGGTGATCTCGAAGGTGTAACAATCAACCGGTGCAACTATAACCTTGTCAGGTTGAGGATATGAACCGCTTGAAGACGCATCAGTGTATGGACCTCCGGAAAGGATAGTTTGTCCATTACTATTTTTCAATGTCCATTCTGTTTCGCTACCATATCGGTCTGTTGAAACAGAAACAGTAATAACATCATTTCCTTGTAAGGCTTTGGTAATAGCCTGCGTTATTGTGTTATTTGATGAGTTCCCATCTGTGGTAGTGATTTCAATATTCAGGTTAGCATTTGAAGCTATAGAAACAGTGCCAAGAGTTACTTCCTGAACATCATAAGTAGCAAGGCTACCCGACCAATTGTACGTATTGATCACATTCGCCCCGTTTTTGGTAACGATAGTGCAAGCGGTCAACGGATTAGTCCCGTTATTTTGAATGCGTACTTTTAAGTTAACATCGCTGCACGTTGCTGTAGTTCCGGTATAACTAATTAATGAAGCATCGTCACCGGTAACGAGTTGAGGACAAGTGCCCGCCTGCGTGTATAAATTGGGCTCTGTCATCTGTGAACTACTGAATCCGCAATATGATTTTTTAACCAAACGGTTTGGACAAATCACAAACAAATTTGGATAACCACATATTTGATAGGGCGTTTTGAGTGCTGCATTATCTAATATAGGATAAGTTGTGCCTGTAACCCAGTCGCCTTGCGAACTGGATGTTGTTCCGTTGAGATCCGCTGATGTAGTAGAAGCATCTCCTTCTACAAAAAAAACCATTACATCATCGGTAGTGTTGGAAAGAACTCCGGGCAAACCCGTAGGTCCATGTTTTTCATATAAATCTCTTAGCGCATGAGATTGATGAAAACTCCAACAAGGACCACACCAAGTTGCAGAGAAATCAATAAAAACCGTGTAACCATCATCAAGGTAATCGTAAAGAGTATGCGAAGTGCCATTAATATCGGTAGCGGTAAAGTTTGGTACTTGAGAATTGTCAGCCAACTGTGCGTTAGTTAAATTAATTGCACCGAAAACAACTAAGGTAACATAGAGTAGAATTCTTTTCATTTTAATTTGAAGTTTGTTTTGTACAAACATAAATTATTATCACGAATTATTGTGTAATGAAACGATTTTAAAAAAAAGAGCCATATCTTAAAGATACGGCTCTTTTTAAAGAGTATTATCAAGTGATTATTTAACCGTAAGAGTCTTTATAAAACTCTTACCGTTGGCGCTAACTGAAATCAGATAATTACCAGAAACCAAAGAATGAACGTCCAAAGGAATAAATTGCTCACCATTGATTCTGTTAAGCGATTTTTCAGATACGATTTTACCATCCATTGTATATACCTGTATGTTTACATCAGCAGTCTCGGTTAGATTAAAGGAAAGTGTTACGATATCTGATGCAGGGTTAGGGAAAAGTTGAACAGCTATTTCAGGATTTATAGCTTCAACTGAAGAGTATGTTTTTACTTCAGTCATATTAGAATTCCAAATACGACCGGTTGCTGTTTCTATTAGCACTGGAACAACCTTAGCACTAAAGTAGCTCACATTAGATGGGAATTGTATGTTAAATGTGTAATTAGCATTATATCCGTCAACAATTGGTCCCGGAATACTACCCTGCTGTCCATCATAACCACCCAACAATAATCGTCCAACATGATCATAAACCATCTGGCTTGCAGGAACAGGATCGTTTAAGGATTCAAAGCCCCCCATTGCTCCATTGGCTCCACCAGCATAATAGTTTGTTTGGTCATATCCGCTTCCAGTACCAACGATACCGTCTTCAACCAAAATGGCCCCAAGTCGGAACTGACCCGCAGTTTTAGTTACAAAGTTTGCCGTAACATTAACCTCAAGTGTAGTACCACTCAAAAAAGCAGTTGCTGATACTTCAGCGGGTGGCGTCACATTTTTATAGGCATCATAATATTGGATAAACAAATTCTGAGAAACACTAGCATTAACTAAATCACGGTCAACCTGACAACCGGGATAACCGGACACCTGAATATTTGCGTCATAGTCGGCAACGGTCATAGGATCGCCATTATGCACCATAATACCAATAAAATCCGGGTAGGTATCATACATATATTCCATGGCCACTTTACCGCGTGGGCACCATCCACACCAGGTTCCTGTTCCTTCTTCAAC